>JADMIO010980165.1_pt1 | contig 121257 bp, 117 predicted proteins | sample 8958161 | NCBI WGS metagenome assembly JADMIO01 (sample SAMN16585339, study PRJNA669376) | soil metagenome | isolation source: Crop rotation soil | place: USA: Cullars Rotation, Alabama | collected 2011 | reverse complement strand
GCGACTTCAAGTCACGTGAATTCCAAGCTTCGGATCCCACTGTGCTGGAAAGATACCAAGTGTCGAGGACGTCATCGTCGCGCTTCAATGCGCCGGTGTACCCATCCTTGGCGGCTTGCGCCTTGGCTTCGGCTTCGTCGTGGGCGACGTAAACCTTGCCGTTGTCGCCATACCAAGCTGGAATCTGATGGCCCCACCACAGCTGACGCGAAATACACCAGTCCTGGATGTTATTGAGCCACTGGTTATAGGTGTTCACCCAGTTTTCCGGATAGAACTTGATCTCACCCGAAGCGACGACATCCAGCGCCTTCTGCGTGATGCTCTTGCCATCTGCGGCTGGCTTGCTCATGGCAACGAACCACTGGTCGGTTAGCATGGGCTCGATCACGACATTGGTACGGTCGCCACGCGGCACCTTGAGTTTGTGTTTATCGATCTTGACCAGCAATTCAGCGGCTTCAAGATCAGCGACGATCTGCTTGCGGGCGGCGAAGCGATCCAGACCACGATATTGCTCCGGTGCTTCGTCATTGATCTTGGCATCCAGCGTGAGGATGCAGATCAACGGCAGCTTGTGGCGTTGGCCAACTGCGTAGTCGTTGAAGTCGTGTGCGGGCGTGACCTTGACTACGCCGGTGCCGAACTCGCGGTCGACATAGTCGTCGGCAATGATCGGGATTTCACGGCCGCTCAATGGCAGCTTGACCATCTTGCCGATCAGATGCGTGTAGCGTTCGTCTTCTGGATGCACCATCACCGCGGTATCGCCGAGCATGGTTTCCGGACGCGTGGTCGCGACGACCAGGGAATCGGAACCGTCTGCCAGCGGATAGCGGATATGCCACAGCGAGCCGTCTTCTTCTTCAGAGACAACTTCCAGATCCGACACGGCGGTGTGCAATACCGGATCCCAATTGACCAGACGCTTGCCGCGGTAGATCAGGCCTTCGTTGTATAAACGCACGAAGGTTTCGGTAACAGTTTTGGACAGGCCAGCATCCATGGTGAAGCGTTCGCGCGACCAGTCCGGCGAAGTGCCCATGCGGCGCATCTGCTGGGTGATGGTGTTGCCTGAGTACTCTTTCCACTCCCAGACTTTTTCCAGGAACTTTTCGCGACCCAGATCATGGCGCGACACGCCCTGTTGGCCGAGCTGACGTTCCACCACGATCTGCGTGGCGATACCGGCGTGATCGGTGCCCGGTTGCCACAGCGTGTTGGCGCCGCTCATGCGGTGATAGCGCGTCAGTGCATCCATGATGGTCTGGTTGAAACCATGACCCATGTGCAGCGTGCCAGTCACATTCGGTGGCGGCAGCAGGATGCTGAAGGCATTTTTGTTGTTCGTGTCGAGGCCGGCCTTGAAATGACCGCTCGATTCCCAAAGGGGGTACCACCGGCGCTCAATGTCAGCCGGCTCGAAGCTCTTGGCGAGTTCCATGAATTTACAGCGAGGGAGGAAAACCCTGAATTATACGGGAGCCAGGGCGCTCTTAATTGCCTACTTCGTCGGTTTGCCGGGCCGCGGCATCTGGTCGAACATGGGACGGGTCAGCAACTCGGCGCGCAAGCGGGCGGCGAGTTCCAGCTTGAGCTGGTCGGCAACGCTGTCCAGCGCCTGCGACAGCGCATGTGGCAGTTGCGTGGCGATCCAGCGTTCCAGGGCGCGGGCAAGTTCGGCCTCGTTGGCGCCGACAGCGGCCTGCACACGGGCGCGGATTTCGTCTTCGGCGACCTGGGCAACGTTCGCGATCAACTGGTCGGCTTCAAAAACCTCGGTCAGGACAGGTACGTCCTCTGCGTTTGTCGCCGCTGCAGCATTGTCGGCGCCCGCCACAAACACGCGGCGATGCCGGCGCATCAGGGCATCGGCCTGTTGCAAAAGAGGGGAGGCTGGCTCTGGTGTGGGTTCGCTCATGCCGATTCGCTTCCAATATCCTTGAATTGCACCTCGTAGCCACGCTCGCGGTAAAACTTGACGCGTTCGCGACCGCTTTGCTTGATTTCGTCTTCCTGGCTGACGACCTCAACCAGATTCTCAAAGCGCGCAAAGCCCGGTGGTAGTTCGTTGCTAAGGTTCAACAGGCGTTGGTCCTGAGCGCTAAGCGCGAGTTCCTCTTCATTGCGCGCGATCACAATCGGTGTTTCTGCCGCCAGCGCCGAATCACCCAGGCAATGCGGTGTGAAACCTAATGGCGGCTGGGCCCACAGCATCTGGTCAAGCTGCGTAGCGAGATTGCGATCAGGGGCATATATCGTGATCGCCTTCTTCTGCGCCCAGGCACCGGCAATCAGCCGGGCAGCGTAGGGCAGGCGATCATTCATGCCGTGGTAGAAGAAAATCTTTGTCACTGTTTAATTGCGCCCGGCACGGCCCATCAAAAAGTGCGTCAGCAGGGGCACGGGGCGACCCGTTGAGCCTTTATCCTTGCCCGATTTCCAGGCAGTGCCGGCGATATCAAGATGCGCCCAATCGTATTTCTGGGTGTAACGCGCCAGGAAGCAGGCTGCGGTAATACTGCCGCCGGGGCGGCCACCAATATTGGCCATGTCGGCGAAGTTGCTCTTGAGCTGATCCTGGTAGTCGTCCCATAGCGGCATATGCCAGGCACGATCGCTGGCGTCCTGGCCGGCATCGAGTAGCTCGCGGGCGAGGCTGTCATTGTTGGAGAAGAGGCCGCTGGCGACATGGCCCAGGGCAATCACGCAGGCGCCGGTGAGCGTGGCAACGTCAACCACGCAGGCAGGCTCGAAGCGTTCCACATAAGTCAATGCATCGCATAGCACCAGGCGGCCTTCGGCATCGGTATTGAGGATTTCGACGGTCTGGCCGGACATCGAGGTGACGATGTCACCAGGCTTGGTGGCGCCGCCGCCAGGCATGTTCTCGGTGGTTGGCACCGCCATGATCACGTTCAGCGGCAGCTTCATTTGGGCGATTGCCTTCATGGTACCCAGCACGCTGGCTGCGCCACCCATGTCGTACTTCATCTCGTCCATTTCACCGGCAGGCTTGAGCGAAATGCCACCGGTATCAAACGTGATGCCCTTGCCAACCAGAACGATGGGCTTGTCGCCCGACTTGCCGTTCAGGTATTGCAGGACAATGAATTTCGGCGGTTCATGTGAGCCCTTGGCCACGGACAGCAAGGTGTTCATGCCGAGCTTTTCCATGTCGGCGCGCTCAAGGACCTCAAGCTTCATCTTGTATTCGTCGGCCAGCGACTTGGCGGTTGCAGCCAGATAACCCGGCGTGCAGATATTGCTCGGCAGATTGCCCAAGTCGCGCGCCAGGCTGCTGCCGGCGGCAATGGCCTGACCATCGAGCAACGCCTGTTCTGCATCCTTGAGTTCGCTGCGGCGGCCAACGCAGAAAGTCAGCTTACGCAGCGGGCGACGCACCTCATCCTTCTTGGACTTGAGTTGGTCGAAGCGATATAGGGTGTCGAGCGCAACCAGCGTGGCATGGCGAATACGCCAACCGGCGTCGCGCTTTTTCACATTGAGTTCGGTGAGATAGACGGTGCCGTCGAAGCCGCCGGTTTCATTCAGTGTGCGAACCGCCGTCGCAATGGCGCCGCGATATTCCTTTTCGCGGAAATCCTTTTCCTTGCCGAGACCAACCAGCAGGACGCGATCCGCCAAAGTGCCCGGAACGTTGTGCAGCAATAGCGTGCTGCCTGCTTTACCTTCCATGTCCCCGCGGCGAATGATGTCCGAGAGAAACTGGTGGGAAATATTGTCGATAATTTCGGCTGGTACCGAAAGCTTGCGCGGCTCGTATACGCCAACGACTACACAGGCGCTGCGCTGCTTCTCTGGGCTACCGCTTTTTATGCTAAATTCCATGCGTTTCTCCAAGGTTTTTCGAGACACATCCTGACAATATTTGAAGCAGTTTTACATTGCTGACGGGCATATGCTTGCATGGGTTTGTCTTAATTCCATTTAAGCAAAGTTTGTTTAAAAAGCGCTAGCTGGCCAAAAAGCCGTAAAACTTCGTATTTGTAGTAATTATCCCCATTTTTCAGTAAAAAGCCAAAGCGACGATGATTTACCAGCGCGCAGCCCAGCGCGAGTTTGCCCAGACCGCGATTGCCGTATTCGTAGTCCTGTTTGCCATCCTGATGACGACGCAGCTGATTCGTCTGTTGGGCCAGGCTGCCGGCGGCAAGCTGGCGCCTGAGGCAGTCATGGCCTTGCTCGGTTTTGGCGCCCTTGGCTACCTGCCTACGTTGCTGTCGCTGACAGTTTTTATTTCCGTTTTGATGACTTTGTCGCGTGCCTATCGCGATTCGGAAATGGTGGTGTGGTTTTCCAGCGGCCTCTCGCTGCGCGCCTGGATTGCGCCGGTCCTGAAATTTGCCGCCCCGATGCTGCTCACCATCGCCACCTTATCCCTGTTCCTAGCGCCTTGGGCCTTGTCAAAAAGCAATGAATACCGGCAGCGCATGGACAAGCGCGATGACCTGGCGCAAATTGCCCCAGGCACCTTCAAAGAGGCGAGCTCGTCCGAACGCGTGTTTTTTGTCGAAGGCGTGGCCGGCGAAGAAGGCAAAGCCAAGAATATCTTCATCAGCTCCATGCAAAATGGCCGTTTAGGCGTGATGGCCGCTGCCCAAGGGCATTCCGAACTGGCTGAAAACGGCGACCGCTTTGTTGTCATGGAGCACGGCCGCCGTTACGAAGGGATGCCTGGCACACCGGAATATCGGGTAATGGAGTTTGATCGTTACGCCATTCGTACCGAAACCCGCGAAACGCGGGGCGTTGAAGTGTCGTCGCGCAGCCTGCCAGTGCACGACTTGATCCAGAACCCGACGCCGCAAAACCTGGGCGAACTGCTGTGGCGCATTGGCGTGCCGATGTCGGCACTGACCTTGGCGTTGTTGGCGATTCCTTTGTCTTTTGTGAATCCTCGTGCCGGTCGCGCCAACAACCTGATTTTCGCGATTCTCACCTTTATGATCTATAGCAACCTGATTAGTCTTAGCCAGGCCTGGGTTGCGCGCGGCAAGTTGCCGTTTGAACTGGGTGTCTGGGCCGTGCATGTCTTTATGTTTGGATTGCTGATCGCACTGTTCTGGCGCCGCCTGTCGCTCTTCTCCTGGGGGCGTCTATGGCGCTAGGATTCCCGCTCAAAACCTTCGAACGCTATCTGGCACGCGAGATATACGCCGCGACCGGCCTGGTATTGCTGGCCTTCCTGATGCTGTTCTCGTTCTTCGATTTGATCTATGAATTCGAATCGATAGGCAAGGGTGGCTATCAGCTGCATCACGCCATCGGCTATGTGCTGCTGTGCGTGCCGGTGCGAAGTTACGAGCTGTTTCCGATCGCCGTTCTGATCGGGACGCTTTACGCTCTGACGCAACTGGCGCGTCACTCCGAGATCACAGTGCTGCGAGCTTCCGGCGCGTCGACGGTGCATTTCCTGTCAACCTTGTTGAAGATCGGCCTGCTGTTCGTAGCGCTGACTTTTTTGATTGGTGAATTTGTCGTGCCGCCCGCAGACAAGGCGGCGCAGCGGTTGCGTCTCAAGGCCATGAGCACCGTGGTGGCGCAGGAGTTTCGTTCGGGGTTGTGGCTGAAGGATGACCTGGCTTTTGTGAATGTGCGCGAAGTGACGCCTGAGGCTGAATTGCGTGGCGTGCGCATTTACCAGTTTGATCGTAACTATCAGCTGCTGACCATCAGTGAAGCCAAGGACGGAGAGTTCAAGGCGCCGGACGAGTGGAATTTCCGGGATGTGGTGCGTACCCATCTGGAAGGTGACCGAACCAGCGTCGAGCGCTTGCCGGCACTGCAATGGAAGTCTGCATTGAATCCGGACATCCTGTCGGTTCTGCAGGTTATTCCGGATCGTATGTCCATCGACAAGCTGTATCGCTATATCCGGCATTTGAGCTTGAATCAGCAGAAGACGGATCGATATGAGATCGCATTGTGGAAGAAACTGATCTATCCGCTGGCGGCACTGGTGATGATGGCTTTGGCGCTGCCCTTTGCTTACCTGCAGGACCGGATGGGCGCAGTCAGCGTCAAGGTGTTCGCCGGCATCATGCTGGGAATTCTGTTCCAGATGCTGAACGGGCTGTTTTCCAGTCTTGGCATCCTCAACCACTGGGCGCCGTTCTTCTCGGCGATTACTCCAAGTACCTTGTTCATGGTCGCGGCCATGGGCATGCTGTGGTGGTCGGAACGACGCTGATTTCAGGCGTCGCCAAGCGGAGCAAGGTTTAGTCGCGCTTGAAGATGATCTGCGTGCCGGCCAGCCGGTCATGCAGAAACTGGCGATCACGATCAAAAAACGCCCACAACAGGCCAACGCAACCGCCCAGCACCGGATACCAATGCGGCACCTCGTGCTGCAAATGGGCAATCAGTTGCTGCAGAGCGAACATCATCAGAAACGGGATTGTCCATGCCAGGACAAAGCGCAGCACCAATTGATTAATTGAAGGTGTGCCGCCATCGGCGCGCACCAGTTGCATCTTCCAGGTCTGCATCGCCAGGGTTTGGCCGCCTTTGTGCCAGTACCAAAGAAAATAGGCGCCCAGCACAAGTAGCAGGTGGATCAGCAACACCCAGCCCGGCACGATGAAATTCAGGCCCATGCCTAGCGCCAGATGCGGGATCATGAAGGTGACCGAAAGCACGCCCAGCAGGAGCAAGCTCTCATACGCGATTCCGGCGAGGCGACGCCGTACGCCGGGACGATCATTAGTTCGCGTCACAATGAACGATTAAGGTAGCGGCGCAGATGGCGCAGCGGGAGCAGGGGCAGGGGGAATGCTAGTCGCCGTAAACACAGGAGCTGGCGTTTGTTGCACCGGCGCGATAGGCGGCAGGATCGACTTCGGTGGCGCAGCCAGTGCAGCGGCAGGCGTCACCTTGGGTTGCTGCTTGTTCTTCACGACCTTTGGCTTGGCAACAGGGGCGCGTGCCTTGGCCTCTTCCTGCAAACGCTTCTTCTCGTCATCGGGCAGCTCTTTGTATTCCTGCCACTTTTGTTTGATCGTGGCTTGCTGCTCCAAAGGGGCTTGGCGCAAGGATTTGTATTTGTCGCGCACGAGACGACGCTCCTGCGGGCTCAGCTTGGCCCACTCGCGCATCTGGCTTTGCACGCGCGCCTGTTCTTCAGGAGTCATGTAAGGATAGCGCGCAGCAATGCCTATCCATTTCTTGCGCCGCACCGACTCCATGTCATCCCAGTCACCGGATAGCGGCGCGAGCACCTGCTTTTGCTGGACGCTTAACTCTTTCCAGGAAGGCTGGCGGAGTTGTGGGAGTTCAAGTGCGGAGAGGGGCGCTGCCGCCAGGATTCCAATCAGTGCGAGGCTGGCGAGGAGTCGTCGACCCATAACTGAAATCCGGCATCCAAATAAGCATTGATCGGCAGGTCGTCAGCCAGCAATGCGCTGTCCACTTCCTCGTTTTCGTCGGCCTGCATGTAGTCGTTCACGTAATAAGTGCCCACTACGCCAATCGTCAAGGCAAAAGCCAGCACCATGGTGCGCAGCTTGCCATGCAGCAAATCGCTGGTGAAATGACCAATGCCGGCCAGGCTCAGCATGGCCACAGGTTGACGCTGATACGAGAGGGCGTGAGTACGCGCAGCGTGCAGGCGAGCCGCCATAGCCGGGCTGATGCCGTCAGTGGTCTGGTTCAGCGCGTGGCTGATTTTCTGCGCAAACTGAGTGTCTTCATTCATAACTTTATCCCCCGTGCCGAAAGGGCACTTGCCAAAGCGTGTGTGGCTCGGGAGCAGTGGGTTTTGACGCTGCCCTCTGAACATCCCATAGCCAATGCCGTTTCAGCAATATCCATGTCTTCCCAATAACGCATGAGGAAGGCTTCGCGTTGACGTGCTGGTAGCTTTTCTATCTCTTTTTCAATTAAAGCAATGACTTGCGATTGCTCTAATTGCTTTTGCGGATTCTTCCCTGCTTGAGACAGGTCTTCCACGTCAATAGTTTCAAGTGGATCCGCATCTTCGTCGTCAGCTGGCGTCAAGGCCGAAAACAGGGTGGTCCATAGCGAGCGCACTTTGGAACGACGATAGAAATCCCGGATGGTGTTTTGCAAAATGCGCTGAAACAGCATCGGAAACTCTTCGGGAGGACGATCCCCGTACTTTTCGGCAAGTTTCATCATGGCATCCTGCACGATGTCGAGTGCCGATTCTTCGTTGTGCACGGCATAAAGCGCCTGTTTATAGGCACGTCGTTCAGCGCTGGCGAGAAAGTCCGAAAGTTGATTACGGGAAGCCAGGGGAGAGTCCTTGTCCTTGTTTTATAGGGAAATGCAGCAGTGCAAAACGCAAAAAACCTTGACCTGAAAGGGGTTCTCGGTTTAAGGTTACAGGTTTCCCGGAACACCCCTAGGCGGATTTGCAATGGTATTGACTGGCGCGGAAATTGTAATCAGATGCTTGCAGGAAGAAAAGGTCGAAATTATTTTTGGCTATCCTGGCGGCTCAGTCCTGCATATTTACGACGAATTGTTCAAGCAGGACAAGATCAAGCACATTTTGGTACGTCATGAGCAGGCAGCTGTGCATGCGGCCGATGCTTACTCGCGTTCCTCGAAGAAGGTTGGCGTCTGCATGGTCACTTCCGGCCCAGGCGTCACTAATGCCGTGACCGGCATTGCCACCGCCTACACCGATTCGATCCCTATGGTCGTGATCTCTGGGCAGGCGCCGACCCACATGATTGGTCAGGATGCCTTCCAGGAGTGCGATACCGTTGGTATCACGCGTCCTTGCGTCAAGCACAACTTCCTGGTCAAGGACGTCAAGGACCTTGCCATTACGATCAAAAAGGCTTTCTACATCGCCAGCACCGGCCGTCCAGGCCCTGTGCTGGTGGATATTCCCAAGGATCTGGGCGTAGACAAGTGCGAATACGATTACCCGAAGACGGTATCGATTCGCTCCTACAACCCAGCCACCAAGGGCCATAGCGGTCAGATCAAGAAGGCTGTCCAGTTGCTGCTGGAAGCCAAGCGCCCGCTGATATACGCAGGCGGCGGCATCATCCTGTCCGACACCTCGGATCGCCTGGCCAAGCTGGCGCACATGCTGGAAGTGCCGGTGACCAATACCCTGATGGGGTTGGGCGGCTTCCCGGCAACTGACAAGCAAAACCTGGGCATGCTTGGCATGCATGGCACCTACGAAGCCAATATGGCCATGCAGCACGCTGACGTGCTGCTCGCCATCGGCGCGCGCTTCGATGATCGCGTGATCGGCAACCCTGAGGATTTCGGTTCGATCCCGCGCAAGATCATCCATGTCGATATCGACCCATCTTCCATCGCCAAGCGCGTCAAGGTGGATGTGCCTATCGTTGGCAACTTGAACGAGGTCCTGGACGAGTTGATCGCCCAATTGAAGGCTTCCGAAGGCAAGGTCGAGCCGAAGGCTCTCGCCGCTTGGTGGAAGGACATCGACGTTTGGCGTGGCAAGAACAGCCTCAAGTACAAGATGGGCTCGGAAATCATCATGCCGCAGTACGTGGTTGAAAAGCTCTACGAAGTCACCGGTGGCGAAGCTATCGTGACGTCCGACGTCGGCCAGCACCAGATGTGGGCGGCGCAGTACTACAAGTTCGACAAGCCACGTCGCTGGCTGAACTCGGGTGGTCTGGGCACCATGGGTTATGGTCTGCCGGCCGCCATGGGTGCCGTATTCGCCAATCCGGGTACGCCAGTTGCCTGTGTGACCGGCGAAGGCTCGATCCAGATGAACATTCAGGAAATGTCGACCTGTAAGCAGTTCCGTCTGCCGATCAAGATCGTCAATTTGAATAACCGCTACCTGGGCATGGTTCGCCAGTGGCAGGAAATGTTCTACGGCAATCGCTATTCCGAGTCCTACGTCGATGCGCTGCCTGACTTCGTCAAGCTGGCTGAGGCCTATGGTCACGTCGGTATTCAGATCACCAGCCCGTCCGATGTTGAGCCGGCTTTGCGTGAAGCCTTCGTCAAGCACAAGAACGAACTCGTCTTCCTCGATTTCCTCACTGATCCAAAGGCCAACGTTTATCCGATGGTTGCCAACGGCAAGGGCCTGTCGGAAATGATCTTCGCCGAGGACCTGTAAAAATGCGCCATCTGATTTCCATTCTTCTTGAAAACGAAGCGGGCGCACTGGCCCGTGTTTCAGGCCTGTTCTCTGCACGTGGCTACAACATCGAATCGCTGACTGTGGCGCCGACCGAAGATCCTTCGATGTCGCGCATGACTATCGTCAGCATCGGTTCCGATGATGTGATCGAGCAGATCACCAAGCAACTTAACAAGCTGATCGACGTGGTTAAGGTTGTAGACCTGTCCGAAGCTGCGCACGTTGAGCGCGAGCTCATGCTCATCAAGGTCCGCGCCACTGGCAAGGATCGCGAAGAGATGAAGCGCATGTCCGATATTTTCCGCGGCCGCATTATCGATGTGACCGACGCGACGTACCTGATCGAACTGACCGGGGACACCGCCAAACTCGACGCGTTCATCAGCGCGATCGATAACGATCTGATCCTCGAGACCGTACGTACCGGCGTTAGCGGCATTGGCCGCGGCGACAGAATTTTGAAAGCGTAGCTTTCAAAATTTTCCAAGTTAAGACGCAAAGGGGCCTAGCCCCTTTGGAATCCCTACTAGTTAGTTAGCCCAAGGAAATAGCATGAAAGTTTATTACGACAAAGACGCCGACATCTCCCTGATCAAGGGCAAGAAGGTCACCATCGTTGGTTACGGTTCGCAAGGTCACGCTCACGCGCTGAACCTGAAGGACTCCGGTGTTAACGTCACCGTCGCCCTGCGTAAGGGTGGTGCTTCGTGGAGCAAAGCTGAAGCCGCTGGCCACAAGGTTGAAGAAATCGCTGCTGCCGTCAAGGACGCCGATGTCGTCATGATCCTGCTGCCGGATGAAAACATTCCGACCGTGTACAAGAACGAAGTGGCCCCGAACATGAAGAAGGGCGCTGCCTTGGCCTTCGCTCACGGTTTCAACGTGCATTACAACCAGGTTATTCCACGTGATGACATCGATGTCATCATGATCGCTCCGAAGGGCCCAGGCCACACGGTGCGTTCCGAATACTTGAAAGGCGGCGGCGTTCCATCGCTGATCGCTGTGTACCAGGACAAGTCCGGCAAGGCCAAGGACATCGCTCTGTCCTACGCTTCCGCTAATGGCGGCGGCAAGGCCGGCGTGATCGAAACCAACTTCCGCGAAGAAACCGAAACCGACCTGTTCGGCGAACAAGCCGTTTTGTGCGGCGGCGCTGTTGAACTGGTCAAGGCCGGTTTTGAAACCCTGGTTGATGCTGGCTACGCCCCAGAAATGGCCTACTTCGAGTGCCTGCACGAGCTCAAGTTGATCGTTGATCTGATGTACGAAGGTGGCATTGCCACCATGAACTACTCGATCTCGAACAACGCCGAGTACGGCGAATACGTGACTGGTCCAGCCGTGATTGCTGACCAAGCCCGTGCCGCCATGAAGGTGTGCCTGGAAAACATCCAGAACGGTAACTACGCCAAGCAGTTCATTCTGGAAGGCAAGACCGACTATCCAGAAATGACCGCCCGTCGTCGCTTGAACGCTGCTCACCCAATCGAAGTTGTCGGTTCGCAACTGCGCGCCATGATGCCTTGGATCAGCAAAAACAAGCTGGTCGATCAGTCGAAGAACTAAATCTTCTACTGCGGTAGAATCGAGAAAGGGCACAGTTATCTGTGCCCTTTTTTTACTGTTTTCTCTTTTGAACCGGAGTGCCATGAGCAACTATCCTCACCCCCTGCTGGCCCGCGAAGGCTGGCCGTTCATCATCGGCACCGGCGTCGTGGCGGCTGCCATCACGTATGCATGTGGCTGGGCTTGGGCTGCACCTGTCTGGATTTTCTTCGTATTCTGCGTGCAGTTTTTCCGCGATCCGCCACGTGAAATCCCGCAAGGCGAGAACATCGTCATTTCTCCGGCGGATGGCCGCATCGTCGCCATCGAACCTGTCCGTGACCCATGGCTGGATCGTGATGCGCTGAAGATTAGCGTCTTCATGAACGTATTCAACGTGCACTCCAATCGCAGCCCGGTGGACGGCGAGGTCAAGCAAGTCTGGTATCACCCCGGCAAGTTTGTGAATGCCGATCTGGCCAAGGCCTCGACCGAAAATGAACGCAATGCGCTGTGGATCAAGACCACTAGGCACGATGTCACCTGCGTGCAGGTGGCCGGCCTGATCGCCCGTCGCATTCTTTGTTACGTGGAAGCGGGCGCCCAACTCTCGCGTGGCCAGCGCTACGGTTTTATCCGTTTTGGCTCGCGCGTGGATGTGTATTTGCCGACTGACAGCCGCGTAAAAGTGACAATTGGCGAAAAGGTCAGCGCCACCACCACTATTCTCGCCGAACTTTCTTAAGGCGGATTCGGTCTAGGTATAATCGCGCATCACTTTTTACAGGCCAAGCCCATGTCGGATACCAGTACAGGTCAGCGCAAACCCTTGTTGTCAGCCGAGCGCCGTCGGCGTGGCATCTACATTCTGCCCAACCTGTTCACGACGGCCAATCTGTTCGCTGGCTTTTACGCCATCGTGCAGGCCATGAACGGTAATTTCGAGCAGTCGGCCGTGGCCATCTTTATCGCCATGGTGCTCGACGGCCTGGATGGTCGTGTGGCGCGCATGACCCACACGCAAAGTGAGTTCGGGGTTGAATACGACTCGTTATGCGATATGACATCGTTCGGTGCAGCGCCGGCGCTAGTGGTGTATGAGTGGGCGCTCAAGGGCATGGGCAAGTTGGGCTGGATCGCAGCCTTTATCTATTGCGCGGGTGCAGCTTTGCGCTTGGCACGCTTCAACACCAACGTGGATGTCGTCGATAAGCGCTTCTTTCAGGGGTTGCCTAGCCCAGCAGCCGCGGCGCTGGTCGCTGGCCTGATCTGGGTGCTGAACGACTTTGGTTGGAAGGGTGAGGAAGTGCGCTGGTATGCCTGCGCCATCACCATGTTCGCCGGCCTCACCATGGTCAGCAATGTGCCTTACTGGAGTGGCAAAAACATAAACCTACGCAAGAGCGTGCCATTCATAGTGGTAGCGGCAATTGCCATCGGCTTTGCGCTGACGGCTTTCTACCCGCCCGGCGTGCTGTTTGCGTTGTTCCTGGCTTATGCGGCGTCCGGCTACGTCTTCTATATCTGGAAGCTGACGCGTCGAAACAAGACGGTTTAAATACAAAAAACCCACCGCGTACGGTGGGGTTTTTTGTTTCTGGCTAGGCTTGCCGTCTCGGCTGCGTGGCCCGAGTGGCCTTGGCGTAGTAAATCGTGCTTGCGAAGAAGATTAGCGTCAGCACGGTTTCAATCATGGCCAGAATTTGCGACAGTCCTGCATCGGATGTCGCCCGCACCGAGCCTTCGGTAAAGTAAAGCAGGATCAACATTGACATCCACTGGTAGGTATAGCGCTTGCCACGCAGGATGCCAAATAGCCCAATTAGCAGTGGCACCACCTTCAGCACCAGCATCGAGCCGCCCGGGCGCAGTGGAGCCAGCCATATTTCCCATGCGGTACTGAGCAGGATCAGAGCAATTAGCGTGACGCTGCTGATCGAATTGAGCAAACGAGTATTGGTGAGCAAGGTCATGCGGCAAGTTTCTTGGCAACTTCGGCGAGACGCCGGCCCAATGCAATGGCCAGCTTACGTTCGGTTTCTGTCGGTGTCGCATTGCCTTCGGCGCCGCTGACATGGCTGGCGCCGTAAGGGCCGCCGCCTTCGCGCGTGCTGGTGAGCTCAGGCTCGGTAAATGGCAGGCCAACCATGATCATGCCGTGATGCATCAACGGCAACATCATGGAGAGCAGCGTGCTTTCCTGACCACCATGCATGCTGGTGCCAGAGGTGAATACTGCAGCAGGCTTGCCACTCAAGGTGCCCTTGAGCCAATCCGCAGCGGTAGAGTCAAGAAAGTATTTGACCGGCGCAGCCATGTTGCCAAAACGTACCGGACTGCCCAACGCAAGGCCGATGCACTCGTCTAAATCGCTGAGTTCTACGTATGGCGCCCCGGCCTCCGGTACACTGCCTTCCGTCGCTTCACAGACGGTCGAGACTCGCGGCACGGTACGTAAACGTGCGCCGACGCCATCGACTTGCTCAATGCCGCGCGCGATGGCTTGGGCCAGTTGACGCGTGCCGCCGTGATGGCTGTAGTAGAGCACCAGTATTTCTTGCATGCTTTTTTAAATTGATTTGTATTGGAATCACCTGATTATATGACGATGCTGCTTGCCCCTCTCAGACTGATTGCTCGTGTGGCCAAGCGCTTCCACGCGGAGCGCGGTGCTCAGACGATTGCAGCTTTGTCATTCACGACCGTGCTGGGCCTGGTGCCCATGATTGCCGGCGCAATTGCCTTGATTTCGATCATGCCCTTCGGCAGCGGCCTGGGTGCAGCAGTGCAAAAATTCCTGCTCGCCAATCTCCTGCCGGACAAGGCCGGCGTAGTGATCGCAAAATACGTGACGCAATTCGCCCTGAAAGCAGAACGCTTGACGTGGCTGGGGGTGCTGATGCTGGGCGTGACCGCGATCATGCAGATGCTCACAATCGAACGCACCTTCAATATGATCTGGCGCGTCAAAGGTTCGCGACCATTCTGGCGGCGCGTATTGATGCATACGATTGCCCTGCTGTTCGGCCCGGTCGTATTCGGCGCCAGCCTGGCGCTGATCACCTATGTGGTGACGGTGTCGATGGGCTTGATCAATGAGACTGGCTGGTTCAATGCGTTCCTGTTCCGCGGCCTGCCATTTCTGTTCATGGTGGCGATCTTTGCCTTGCTTTACTGGGTGGTGCCCAATCGCGATGTGGAAAGGCGGCATGCGCTGCTGGGCGGTCTGTTTGCAGCGGCCTGCTTCCTCGGCATGCAGAAACTTTTCAGTCTGTATCTGACCTTGTTCCCAACCTACGCGGTGATCTACGGCGCGTTCTCGGTGCTGCCGATTTTTCTGCTGTGGCTGTACGGGCTATGGACAGTGATACTTCTTGGTGCCTATGTTGTCGCCGAGATGCCCCAGGCGAGCAAACCCACGAGGGCCTAGGCGGCCGGATGCAATACGCGGTGGAACTCGAACAGTTCCACGCTCGATGTCTGCACGACCAAAGGTTGCGGCTGGCATTCCACAACCTGAAATTTGCCGTCGACTTCATGCATCAGGGCGATACGCCCCTTTTCATAAACCCCCCGTTCGGTAAGCAAGGTCTCGCCGCGGTGCGTGCCGTTCATCGGCGGCAAAAGCAATGCGGGGATGGGCGCTGCCGGTCGTGAGCTACTGGCAATGCGTACGGCTTCGGCGTGAGGCGCGAGGACTTCCAGGCCGATTTCAAGGTGCTCGGAATTTTCGCTGCGAATCCAGCGCACCATGCACAAGCTCCACAGCTCCTTGTCATTGCGACGAATGCCGATGACCGAACCGGCCAGCAGGTTAGGCATGTTGCCGGCGATATGCATGGCCGCGTAACCGGCCGGACTGTCGTTCACTACCTGCCATTCATTGATGACATGCGCCGCAGCCGTTTCGGACAAGTCTCCATGCAGCAAGGACCATAAGCTCGACAGGCGCGGGCAGACCTCAATGCGGTAGTTGCCACGACGGCGATTATGGCGACGCTGGGGCGGATTCAGCCAGCGCTTGGAAGCGTGATGCAGGACGCTGCGATAGGTTGGCGTCGCGGTCTGGTCGTCGAGGCTGGCCTGCGTGATTTTGCCCAGCATCCGACAGGTGTAGAACACCAGACCGTCGGCAGCAGGCGGAGCGCGTCGACTGGCCGGCGTGGGCGCGCGTTCATCGTTGCTGTCCATCCAAAGCCAGGCATCGGTTTTTTTGGGCAGGCTCGCAGCGAATTCAACTTGCGACGCCAGGGTGTCGGTATAGCGCCACAGATATTCCTGCTCGCGTGGCGTCAAGGCTTCGGCCTGGGCGGCGTGGATGGCAAGCAGAAGCTGCAGTACGTTTTGCGCTGGGCTATCCAGATAGCTTTCGCTGCCTGGTTGATGCCCCTGCAGCAGGATGCCGATATGGCGCCAGAAATCCTGTGGCGTACCACTGGCGGTGCGCAGGGATAATTCGTATTGATTGCGCAAGCTGCTCAAGGTTCGTGCTGCGAGTGTGTCACGACGACGCTTGGGGCGTTGGAAGCCTTCGCCCACTGCATGTTGAGTGACCTTCAGGAATCCTTCGGCCAAGCTGCCGTGTAAATCAACCAGGCTTTGACTAATGACGCGCAGATTACGCGGCAGCGGCGTCGCGGCGTCAAGCAGCAACGGGAATACCAGTTTGTGGATGCGGGCGACACGAGGCTCGAACAGATCAAGCAGCTTGAGCAGGACCAGCGGCTGCAGCGGCAGAGACAGAACACTACGCAAATGGCGGCGCAACGGTACAAGCTCATCAAGCGGATCCTCGGTCTTTTCGCCAAGCCAGTTAAGGGCTTCGTTCATGACAGGTGATTCGGCTAATTTCGCTTGGTCTTTGGACACGCGGCACAGTCCCGAAAGTGGAGTAGAGGGATTCTAGTAGAATTCGGCCGCCGCGACCGCGGCGGCTCGCTTTTCTAGCAATTTGCCAGGATCACAAATTGTGCTGTTGTTGACCAAAGTTGCATTGCTCTAGATTAGTTGATTGATTTTTAAAAGAATTTTATGGCGGATCGGCCACTTTCAAAATCCACACGGATTCTTGCATTGCTCATTGCCTTAAGCATTGATTCGTGCTGACTTTTCCCCTATAATCGCCGGCTTTCTCCGATTTCCGGACCGAGGTAAGCAAAATGGTTGTTATTCGTCTCGCACGTAGCGGCGCCAAGAAGCGTCCTTTCTTCAATATCGTTGTGGCTGATTCGCGCAATCGTCGTGATGGCCGCTTCATCGAACGCGTGGGTTACTACAACCCAGTGGCTTCCGGCGCTGCCGAATCCCTGGTTGTGAATGCCGAGCGTCTGGCCTACTGGGAAAGCAATGGCGCCCAACTGTCGCCAACCGCTGCCCGTCTGGTCAAGCAACTGGCTGCTAAAAAGGCTGCTTAAGAAGCAACAACGCGCGTGTCCGCTTCGCACATGATTGTTCTGGGGCGTTTAGTCGTCCCTTATGGTGTGCGTGGCTGGTTCAAGCTGCATCCGTTCGCGGATGATGCTGACGCGTGGTGCGCCTTGCCACAGTGGTGGCTGGCCGCCGATCCTGATAAAGCCCCAAGCCCGTCTGATTGGCGTGCTTACAAGCTTGAAGCAGTGCGCAATCACGGCAAAAGCCTGATTGCCAAGCTGGTTGGGGTTGATGATCGTACTGCTGCTGAGGCCTTGCAAGGCTGTTATGTCGGCGCCCCGCGTGAAGCGATGCCGGCAACGAATGCAAATGAGTTCTACTGGGATGATCTGGTTGGACTCGATGTGCAGAACAGCAAAGGCGAGAGCCTGGGTAAGGTGGCGTCGATGATTTCTGCCGCTGCCAGTGATGTACTGGTAGTCCAGGATGGTCAGGGTGAACAGATGCAAGAACGCTTGCTACCCTTTGTCGGTAGCGTGGTTTTGCAGGTTGATGTACCAGCCGGAGTGATCCGGGTGGAGTGGGAACGGGACTGGTAGGGCTGGAGCAATGCTCGCTTTTGACGTCATTACGCTGTTCCCCGAAATTTTTACGGCAGTGAGTGCGTCGGGCATTACGCGACGCGCACTGGAGCGAAAGTTGTGGGATTTACAGTGCTGGAATCCGCGCGACTTTGCCGAGAATAATTACCGGACGGTTGATGACCGTCCGTTTGGTGGCGGTCCAGGCATGTTGATGCTGGCCGCGCCGCTGGAAAAGGCGATTGCTGCAGCGAAAGAAAAGCGCGGCGGCAGTCCGAAAGTGATTTACTTCTCGCCGCAAGGCAAGCCGCTCACGCATCAGCGTGTGCTCGAGCTGGCAGCAGGCGAGGGAGCGATACTGCTCTGCGGGCGTTACGAAGGCGTGGATGAGCGTCTGATCGAACGCTGTGTGGATGAGGAAATATCGCTCGGAGATTTTGTTTTGTCGGGTGGCGAGATTCCGGCGCTGGCGTTGATTGATGCCTGTGTGCGGCAACTACCCGGGGCATTGAATGATGCCGATTCGGCGGTGGAAGACTCTTTTGTTGCCGGGCTTCTGGACTGTGCGCATTACACGCGGCCAGAGGTTTACGAAGGAATGCAGGTGCCGGAGGTCTTAATGTCCGGCAACCACGAAAAGATTCGTATCTGGCGCCTTAAACAAGCGCTGGGAAGAACCTGGCTACGACGTCCTGAGCTGCTTGCAGAGCGGGAGTTGAGCAAGGAAGAAGCAAAGCTCCTGGCTGAGTTTCAGCGGGAGCGAAGTAGCAAATGAGTAGTAAGTAGTAGCAAATAAAGTGCTGGTACCAAGACGAAGTAAGAGAAGGATGAGTTTCCTTTCAACCCCCAAGTCGGGAGCTCTTATGAATCTTGCTCTGCCTGAACGGCTAAAAGCCATGACCATTGGAGTATTCAAATGAATCTGCTGCAACAACTGGAAAAAGAAGAGATCGAGCGTCTCGGTAAGAACCTTCCGGAGTTCGCCCCAGGCGACACCGTGATCGTTAACATCAACGTGGTTGAAGGTGAACGCAAGCGCGTTCAGGCTTTCGAAGGCGTTGTCATCGGCAAGCGTAACCGCGGCCTGAACTCCAACTTCATCGTCCGCAAGATTTCGTCGGGCGAAGGTGTTGAGCGTACCTTCCAAACCTACTCGCCGCTGATCGCCAGCGTTGAAGTCAAGCGTCGTGGCGATGTGCGTCGCGCCAAGCTGTACTACCTGCGCGATCGTTCGGGCAAGTCGGCACGTATCAAGGAAAAGCTCACCAAGCGCGCTTAATTGCCGCATTGGCAGCAAAACAAAAAAGGAGCTTCGGCTCCTTTTTTGTTGCTGGTGGCTGTCGGTAAAACTTACAACAGACAAATCCTATTTTGCAAAAACATTAAAAATCAATAAATTGATAGAGTGGAATAGTCTTTGCTTATAGAGAGGTAGCAATAATCTAAAATCTTAGGGGAGAATAAATATGAGTTTGAAGTCCAAGTTTCTGGCAGCAATTGCGATTGCCTGCGTATCCTTCAGCGCCGCCGCAACTGTTGAAACATTTAACGGGGCCTCGGGTACCCATGGCGGCACATTCAATGGGTTCACGGTGAGCAGCAACACCTACTTCCACGACGCTGGCCGTCCGTACCTCGAGTATTGGGATCAAAGCCATTCTATTACTGCCGCCGGTACCTTCACCTTTAACAGCATCGACTTCAACTACGACCCTTGGCAAAACTACAATGGCGGCAGCAATAGCCAGCTGCACTTCCAGCTCTTGGGTAGCGCCAATCAAGTACTGCTGGACACCAGCGTTGCCATTCCGACCGACCGTTCGTGGTTGACCTACTCCAACACCGTGGCTGGCGTGCATCAAGTTCTGTTCTTCGCCACCGGTGGTTTCTGGCCTAGCTTCGATAATCTGGTTTACAACGAAACCCCAGAACCAGAAAGCCTTGCACTGCTTGGCCTCGGTCTGGCCGGTCTGCTTGCTGCACGCCGCAAGCGCGCCTAAGCAAGTCGATAGCATTAAACAAAAAGGGAGCCTAGGCTCCCTTTTTTGTTTAATGCGCCCCGCAGGAATTATTGCGCGCGTTTGTCGTGCTCAATCAAGGCGTAGGCCGAATGATTGTGAATGGATTCGAAGTTTTCCGATTCCACCACATACGCTACGACCCGCGGCTCAGCATTCAACGCACCTGCGACGTCACGCACTAAGTCTTCAACAAACTTAGGATTGTCATAAGCACGTTCGGTGACGTACTTTTCATCAGGGCGCTTGAGCAGGCCATACAGCTCGCAAGAGGCTTGTGCTTCTGCCAGCTTGATCAGGTCCTCCAGCCACACGAACTCGTTGGTCTCGACGCTAATGGTGACGTGCGAGCGTTGGTTATGAGCACCGCGTTCTGAAATCTTCTTCGAGCATGGGCACAGGCTGGTAACTGGCACAACGATCTTGGTATGTTGGCGATACACGCCGCCAGCCAGGATTTCACCGGTGAAGGTGACTTCGTAGTCGAGCAGGCTCTTGACGCCGGAAACCGGAGCGGTCTTGTTCACGAAGAACGGAAAGCTCATTTCAAGATGGCCAGTTTCGGCTTCGAGCTTGACCACCATCTCGCGCAGCATGGTCTCGAAACTTTCTACCGAAATCTCGGTGTCATGCGAGTTCAGGATTTCGACGAAACGTGACATGTGGGTGCCCTTGAAGTTGTGGGGCAGACCGACATACATGTTGAAGTTGGCGATGGTGTGTTGAACGCCACGATCCTTGTCCAGCACCTTGACCGGGTGGCGGATGTCCTTGATACCGACGCGATTAATCGGCATCCGGCGGGTGTCTTCGCTGGATTGCACGTCGGGGATGGTGAGGTTTTGATCCCTGGAATTCATGGCGGCTCTCTGACGGGGCGAACAAGCGCCCCGATGATTGAATATGATGAAATTGTAGCATTCCCGACAAAATCACTCAACTATTGGTCGGATAGCTTTACGCTATAAGCAATAGTTGGACAGCGGGGGGTTAGCCGCGTTCTAGGGCTTGACGAATACTTGTAGCAATCCCTTTCGCATCAAGGCCATGCTGAGCCAAGAGCGAAGGGGCGTCGCCGTGATCGATGAATTCATCAGGCAAGCCTAGTCGGACCAGATGGGTATGCAGGCCCTGTTCTTCAAGTGAGCGAGCCACTTCAGAACCGGCGCCGCCAATCAGGGTGTTTTCCTCAACGCTGACCAGCAGGTCATGGCTGTTGGCCAGCTCCTTGATCAACTCGTGGTCAATAGGCTTGATGAAGCGCATATTGGCCACGGTGGCGTCCAGTTCCTCGCCGGCCTGCAAGGCCGGGGCGACCAGGCTGCCGAAGGCGAGGATGGCGACTTTCTGGCCCCTGCGCTTGATCTCGCCCTTGCCGACAGGCAGGGTTTCGAGCGTAGTGGCCGGTACGGTGCCGGTGCCACTGCCGCGTGGATAACGAACGGCAGTCGGGCCATCGATCTTGAAGGCGGTGCTCAGCATCTGTCGGCACTCGGCTTCGTCCGAAGGGGCCATCACCACCATATTTGGCAGGCAGGTCAGGAAGGACAGATCGAAAGCGCCGTTATGGGTGCCACCGTCAGCGCCGACCAGGCCGCCGCGGTCAATTGCCAGCATGACAGGCAGGTTCTGCAGGGCGATATCGTGAACGAGCTGGTCGTAGGCGCGCTGCAGGAAAGTGGAATAGATGGCCACCACGGGCTTCATGCCCTCGCAGGCGAGGCCGCCAGCAAACGTCAGCGCATGCTGTTCGGCGATGCCGACATCGAAATAACGATCCGGATACTCGGTTTCGAAACGCACCAGGCCAGAACCTTCGCGCATTGCCGGCGTGATGCCGACCAGACGTGAATCAGCGGCGGCCATGTCGCACAGCCAGTCACTGAACACTTGCGTATAGGTCAGCTTGCTAGCCTTGCTGGCGGCAATGCCGTTTTGCGTATCGAACTTGCCGACGCCGTGATACAGAATGGGGTCGTTCTCCGCCAGCTTGTAGCCTTGGCCCTTACGTGTCACCACATGCAGGAACTGAGGCCCCTTGAGCTTCTTCAGGTTCTGCAGCATCGGGATCAAGGAATTCAAGTCATGGCCGTCGATCGGGCCGATGTAGTTGAAGCCCATTTCCTCGAACAATGTGCCCGGCGTGATCAGACCCTTGACGTGCTCTTCCACCTTGTTGGCGAACTCAAGCATGGACGGCATACCCGACAGTACCTTTTCGCCGGCGCGACGCGCGGCGTTGTAAGTACGGCCGGAGAGCAGGCGCGCCAGGTATTTGTTGAGCGCGCCGACGGGCTGCGAGATCGACATGTCATTGTCGTTAAGGATGACCAGCAAATTCGCATCCATCACGCCGGCATTGTTCAGCGCCTCAAACGCCTGACCGGCAGACATAGCGCCGTCGCCGATGATGGCGACAACGGACCGGTCTTCGCCCTTGGCCCTGGCGCCAACGGCCATGCCTAGCGCCGCGGAGATGGAAGTCGATGAATGGCCGACGCCGAAGGTGTCGTACTCGCTTTCAGCGCGCCGCGGAAAGCCGGAAATGCCGTCCTGCATGCGCAGGCGCGCCATGCCTTCCCGACGGCCAGTCAGAATCTTGTGACCATAGGTCTGGTGACCCACGTCCCACACCAGCCGATCTTCGGGCGTATTGAATACGTAATGCAGGGCAATCGTCAGCTCGACAGTCCCGAGGTTTGACGACAAATGGCCGCCGGTCTTGGCGACTGAATCAAGAAGGAAGGCGCGCAGCTCATCGGCGAGTTGCGGCAGTTGCTCACGTTGCAGCGCCCGCAGTTGCGATGGCTCGGTAATGGTGTCTAGCAGCGGGGTTTCCGAAGTGAAAGGTGACATCGTTTATGGATACTTGGAAACTTAAAAGGTTCGGGCGACGATGAAGTCGGTCAGTTCATGCAGGCGATGCGCCTTGTCACCGAATCCCTCCAGGGATTGATGGGCCTCTTCACGCAGTTCAGCAGCCATGGCTTTGGCTTTGCTCAAGCCCAGCAGCGTAACGTAAGTTGGCTTGTTCTGCGCTTCGTCTTTGCCCGCAGTCTTGCCCAGCGTCGCGGTATCGGCTTCGGTGTCGAGCACGTCATCCACAACCTGAAACAGCAGGCCCAGGCGATTGGCGTAATGGGAAAGCTTGGTCAGCGCTGCTTCATCGGCAGCGCCGCAATGGGCGCCCAGCAACACGGCGGCGCGAATCAGTGCGCCCGTCTTATGGATGTGCATGAACTCAAGTTCGGTGAGCGTGATCTGTTTGCCGACCGAATCCAGATCCACAGCCTGGCCGCCGGCCATGCCGCGCGAACCGGAAGCCTGAGCCAGCAATTGAATCATCTCGACCTGGCGGGAAGCGTTACTGATCAGACCGGGTGCTGCAATGGCGTGAAAAGCCGAAGACTGCAGCGCATCGCCGGCGAGCATGGCCGTGGCTTCGTCAAACTCGATATGCACAGTGGGCTTGCCGCGGCGCAAAGAATCATCGTCCATGCAAGGCAGATCGTCATGCACCAGTGAATAGGCATGGATCATTTCAACTGCGCAGGCAACGCTATCCAGTGCATCGGCAGGGGCATCAAAAACGCTGCCGGCCGCATGCGCGAGCAAAGGGCGCACACGCTTGCCGCCGCCCAGCGTGGCATAACGCATGGCGTCATGCAGGCGGGTTGGAACAATGTTCTTGGCCGGCAGGCGCTGGTCCAGCGCCGCTTCAGTGCGATTCTGAATGGACAGCATCCAGGCCGAAAAATCGGTGTTGGCGAGATTGCTCATTTATTCTTATTCGTCTGCTACAGGCGTGAAGTCGCGCAGAGTGTCTTTTTCGAGAATTTGAATCTTCTGTTCGGCTGCGGTCAAAGAGTCCTGGCAGTAGCGCAGCAAAGTCATGCCACGCTGGTAGGCCGTCAATGATTCTTCGAGCGCCAGTTGTGCGCCGGCAGGGCCTCCCTCAAGGGCTTTGACGAGGCTTTCCAGTTCGGACAGGGCGGCTTCGAAGGAGGCGGGGGTGTTTTCAGTTGAGGGTGCGGTGGCCTTGGCCATGATGTGGATTTCGTGCGCGGACTCGCGCAGATTGCAAAGACCGTAAAAATAGCCCAGCCGAGGGTTTAGGTCAATTGCCATGGGCTGTTATCTGGGGCAGGACTGGCAATTCCGGTATAATCACTTTCCCCTGTTTTGCCAGTCCCTTACTGGTTTTCCGGTTTCCGGGTCATTTCTCTCTTGGAGGTTGGGAATTCATGTCCGACATCGCGCGCGTTGAGTTGCTGTCCCCAGCGACCTCGCAGCTTCCCGTATCTTGGTATTTCGACGAAAAGCTTTTCGAATTGGAGAAAAAGCTTATCTTCGATGCCGGTCCGGGCTATGTCGGCCATGAGCTGATGGTTCCCAACGTCAACGATTACCGTACGCAGGAGTGGCTGGATCACGGCCGCGTGCTGGTCAAGCAACCTGATGGTCATTACGACATGTCGAATGTCTGCCGTCATCGTCAGGCCATCATGCTGGAAGGCAGCGGCAACGCACAGAACATTGTTTGCCCCATCCACCGCTGGACCTACAACACTGGCGGCGAGCTGATTGGCGCGCCGCATTTCCCGGCCAATCCCTGCCTGAATCTCAGCAAGCAAAAGCTGGAGAACTGGCACGGTCTATTGTTCAAGGGGCCGCGTTCGGCCAATGCAGACCTGGCTGGCATGAAGGTGGCAAAGGAACTGGATTTCACTGGCTACCAATTCCACCATGTGGAGTTGCACGAGTGCAATTACAACTGGAAGACGTTCATCGAGGTGTATCTCGAGGACTATCACGTTGCGCCATTCCATCCGGGGCTCGGTAACTTCGTCACCTGTGACGATCTGACCTGGCAGTTTTCCGACTGGTACTCCGTGCAACGCGTCGGTGTGACCTCGCTGGCCAAGTCGGGCTCCAGGGCCTATGAGAGCTGGCACAAGGCGGTGCTGCAGTATTACAACGGCCAGCTGCCGCCGCACGGCGCCATTTGGCTGACCTACTACCCGAACGTCATGGTCGAGTGGTATCCGCATGTGCTAGTCGTATCCACGCTGATTCCGCAGGATGTGAACAAGACGCTGAATGTCGTCGAGTTCTACTATCCCGAAGACATTGCCTTGTTCGAGCCGGAATTCATCGCCGCCGAACAGGCTGCTTACATGGAAACCGCGGTCGAGGACGACGAGATCGGCGAGCGCATGGACCGCGGTCGTCATGCACTGTGGAAGGCTGGCCGGAATGAGGTTGGGCCGTATCAGTCGCCGATGGAAGATGGCATGCAGCACTTCCATGAGTTCTATCGCCGCGTCATGGCTGAGGCCTTGCAGGAGCGCTGATTTCGCGTAATGCGACAGTGATCGAAGATCGCTGTCGCGTTTATGGCAACGGCATGTTTTCTGGCCGAATGGTTGAGTTATAGTGGGGTTGTCTACCTCACCATGCTTCATCAGAAAGGACAGGCCATGATTGCGATTGATCACAAAGGACCTCTCGTTACCGTCGCTGTGCTGGGTGAGTTCACCTTGGCCGATTACGCCGAGTTTGAAGAACTGGTCAACTACAAAGCCAAGTTTGAAGGCCCCGTCGATCTGTATTTCGACCTGCGCGAAATGCTCGGTTTCACTGTCGATGTGGTGTGGGAGGAAATCAAGTTCTCGCGTGCCCACGCCAACGATTTCCGTCGCATTGCCGTCGTCACTGACAGCCAGTGGCTGACGTGGAGCGCGTGGCTCTCCAAGGCTTTCGTCAATACCGAGTTGCGCGTATTTGATGACGATGACGTCGCCGAGGCTGAAACCTGGATCGGAGCCAACTGATATGGCCATCATCAGCGCCGAAGCCCTGCATGCCGATCCACGCCGCCATATCTTCGATTGCCGCTTCAACTTGGCCGAGCCTGCGGCAGGCGCGACGGCTTATGCCGAAGGGCATATCCCAGGCGCGCAGTATCTACATCTGGATCATGATCTGTCCGGTCCTCGCACTGGCAAGAATGGCCGTCATCCTTTGCCCGATCCGCATATTTTCAGCAACAAGCTTGGCAGTCTCGGTCTGGCCCCAGATACGCCGGTAGCGATTTACGATGACGCAGGCGGAATGTTCGCTGCGCGCCTGTGGTGGTTGCTGCACTGGATCGGCCATCGCGGTGTGGTTTCGGTTCTCGATGGCGGCATCCAGGCGTGGCAGGCAGCAGGCTTTCCTTTATCGCAAACCGTCCAGACTTTTCCTGCACACGCCTATCCCCTGATCAAGACAGGGCCAGTGGTCAAGGCGCAGGACGTATTGGCGTTCCTGGGCGCTTCGTCGGCTTATTTGCTCGATGCCCGCAGTCCCGATCGATTCCGTGGCGAAAACGAAACCCTGGATCCGGTGGGTGGCCATATTCCCGGTGCGAAGAATCGCTTCTTCCGTGACAACCTCACCGATGACGGCCACTTCAAATCACCACATCAATTGCGCACCGAATTCATGGAGCAACTGGCCGGCGCTGACCCTTCGACAGTCGTGCATTCCTGCGGCTCAGGCGTCACGGCTTGCCACAATCTGCTGGCCATGGAAGTGGCAGGGCTGACCGGCTCGAAGCTGTATGCGGGATCGTGGAGCGAGTGGAGTTCCGATTCGGCACGGCCGATCGAAAAAGGATGACGCCACGTGGGTCAGATGCAGGTGTAGCTTCGCCAGGCCTGTATTAAAACGATCTTTCCCTCAGCAGTCATTACGTTTATCTTAAGGCCATCGCCGCAAAATGGGGCGACGCTTATCGGCAGCGTGCAAGAGAACGTGGTTGATGAGTTTGCTTGCGGCGCACATCGACCTTTGTGTTTTTCAATAAAGCTGAACACATTTTGCGCATTGCTACCGGCGGCAAAACGCAGATTCAACGCCGCCCGTAACGCCATGTCCTCTCCACTTTGCTTGTCTCTTAGCGCTTTGCGTTCCTGACTGGTCCGCGGAAATAACAGTTCCTTCGCGATATCCGCGCTTTGATCGAAGCTCATTAGCCAGGATATCTGTGCCAGCAGGGCCACGGGCGCAACGATGACGAACAGCATGACATACAAACCAGGCGTGACTTTGCGCGAAACCGGAGCTGCGGTTGCTTGGGCTTCTGCGTCAGGCAATTCGGGCAGGCCCATTGTGCTTCTGGCGGTTTGTACTTCCTGAATGCGATTGCTCATGGCTTCCCCCTAACTTGGTTAACCGAACGCACGTCGTTGTTATTTACTTTCCGTGAGACGGGAGAGTGCCCAACTGACATGGTCTCGGACCATCTCGCTTGCATCAAGTAGCCGTGCTTGAAGCGCGGCAATGGCGGCAGGCACCGCTGCATGCTGCGGTGGAATATTGCCCAGGCCCACCGCCAGATTGCGCAGCCATCGCTCATAGCCTATCCGCCGTATCGCCGAGCCTTCCAGGCGTTGCTTGAACTCATCCTCAGTCCAGGCAAATAGTTCGACCAGGGTCGCTTGATCGAGTCCATTCCGAACTTTGAAATCGCCTTGTTCAGTCAATGGCGCAAAGCGATTCCATGGACAGACCAACTGACAGTCATCGCAGCCATAGACGCGATTGCCGATCAGCGGACGCAACTCGACGGGGATACTGCCTTTGAGCTCAATGGTCAGATACGAAATGCAGCGGCGCGCGTCGAGCTTGTAAGGGCCGACAAATGCCTGGGTTGGGCAAATATCCAGGCAGGCCTGGCAACTGCCGCAGTGTGCGGTGGTGGGTGCGTCGATGGGCAAGGGCAGGTTGGTGAATAGCTCACCCAAAAAAAACCAGGAACCCGCATCGCGATTCAAGAGCAGCGTGTGCTTGCCACGCCAGCCCATCCCGCTCATGGCAGCCAGTTCGACCTCCATCACGGGAGCGGAATCGGTAAAGGCTCGGTAATGAAACGGTTGTTCAGTGCGCCCGCCCACTTCAGCATTGATCTTGTCGGCCAGCGCTTGCAGCTTGTTGCGCAAGACTTTGTGATAATCGCGGCCCAGGGCATAACGCGACAGATAGGCGCGGCCGGGGTCCTGCAGGTTCGCGCCGGAATCCGCAGCATCCGGCTTGTAATCGAGGCGGGCGGTGATGACCGAGACCGTGCCGGGCACCAGCTCCGCCGGCCGTGCGCGGGTGAGGCCGTGGCGTGCCATATAATCCATCTCGCCGTGATAACCGGCGGCCAGCCAGTCGAGCAGGCCGGCCTCGGCGTGAGACAAGTCGACATGGGTAATGCCAATGTCGGCAAAACCCAGTTCCCGCCCCCATGCCTTGATGGTGTGGGCGAGCAGCGCCCAGTCAGTATTTTCGGAAATTCCCGCATGCATAAAAGAACTCATTTCACTAGTATCCGCGAGATGCGTTGCCAGCCAATGGCGATGGATGCAAGGCGGAGAGCGCTGGCAAGGGTACTCGCCTTGCCAAGCTTGACAACGCAGCAAACGCGCCATTGGCTGACAACCCAAAGGGACGGGGCAATTCTGGCTGCATGGCGGCGTTTCTCCCTCCTAATGTGGGGCAACCACATCGCGTCGGTCATGCCTTGCCCTGCAGCCAGACTTGTCCCGTCGCACTCGTGGATACTAGTGAAATGAGTTCTCATAGTAACCCGCTCAGTCTGTCGCTTCCGGACGAAGAAGCCACGCTGGCGCTAGGCGTGGCATTGATTCCCGTGCTTCAGCCGGGACTGGTGATCACGCTAGAAGGAGACCTTGGTGCAGGCAAGACCACCCTGGTCCGCGGGCTGCTTCGTGGGCTTGGATACGGAAATAAGGTCAAAAGTCCGACCTATACTCTGGTTGAAGTTCATGCGGTTTCTGGGTTAAACTTGTATCACTTTGATTTTTATAGATTCAATCAGCCGGAAGAGTATCTTGAAGCAGGTTTGGACGAATACTTTCAGGGTGACGGAATTTGCCTGGTCGAATGGCCAGACAAAGCAGGCACTTATTTGCCACCGCCCGACCTGCGCATCTGCCTTGCCGTGTCAGGCGATGCACGCACTGCCGAGCTCCACGCCAACACCGAGCGGGGCGCCGCATGTCTAGAAAAACTCCAAAGCCCCTCTTCCGTATAGTCCCGGCTGAACCACTTGGCGTTGCAGATGAGATTGATCTTGAGCGTTCACTCTCGCGCCGCGACGCGCTGAAATTCGCTGCTGCTTCGTTAACGCTTCTGGTTTCACGCGCCGGCTTTGCCGCCGCTGCGAGCAGCTCCAGCATCATGGGCGTACGTGTATGGCCTGCGCGTGACTACACCCGTGTCACGCTCGAATACCGCGATGAACTGAAATTTACGCAGACCCTGGTCAAGGACCCGTATCGCCTGGTAGTTGATCTGGAAGGCGTCGAGTTCAACCAAGTGCTGCAATCGTTGCCGGGCAAGATTTCCGAAACCGACCCGTATATCAAGCTGATTCGCGCCGGTCGCAACCGGCCGGGCGTGGTGCGCCTGGTGATCGAGCTCAAGGGTGAGATCAAGCCCCAGGTATTTACGCTCAAGCCGGTTGGCGAATACGGCTATCGCCTGGTCATGGACTTGTATCCGGTTGAGCCTGTCGACCCGCTGATGTCCTTGCTCGAACAGAACGAGGCGTCGCCGCTGAAGAGCGAGCCGCAGATCACTAAGGCGCCGGAAAAGACCATCGAAAAAACGCCGGAAAAATCGTTCGAAAAGCCCGCCGCCAAAGGCGAAAAGCTCGACATTGCACGTCTGGTCACTATCGTGCTCGACCCCGGTCACGGCGGCGAGGATCCGGGTGCCGTCGGACAGCGCGGTACTTACGAAAAGACCGTGACACTGTCAATTGCCAAGCGCCTGCAGGCCAAGATCGATGCGCAGCCGAATATGCGCTCGGTGTTGACCCGAGACAGCGATTTCTTTGTACCGCTGGGTCAGCGCGTTCAGAAGGCGCGTCGGGTGCAGGCCGACCTGTTTGTATCGGTCCATGCCGACGCCTTCATTAAGCCGACCGCACGCGGCTCCAGCGTATTTGCCCTTTCCGAGAACGGCGCTTCCAGCTCGGCCGCCCGCTGGCTAGCCAAGAAGGAAAACGATGCCGACTTGATCGGCGGGGTGAATATCGGCGTCAAGGACCCCTATCTGGCGCGTACGCTGCTGGATTTGTCGCAAACTGCAACCATCAACGACAGTCTGAAACTCGGCAAGTCCGTGCTGGGTGAGCTCGGCGGCATCAATACTCTGCACAAGGGCGAGGTCGAGCAGGCCGGCTTTGCGGTCCTCAAGGCGCCGGATATCCCGTCCATCCTGATCGAGACGGCGTTTATCTCGAATCCGGAGGAAGAGGCGCGCCTGACCGACGATGATTACCAGGACAAAATGGCCGAAGCCATCCTGCGCGGCATCAAGCGCTATTTCGCCAAGAACCCACCACTCGCCAAGTCCAAGTTAGCCCGCCTGGACTGATATAATTCACGGTTTTGGCTGAATTATTTCCGAGCCGGAACCCTGAATGTTCGTTTATCGCGGAATTCCCACCAAAGCAGCGTTTCCCAGCGTACTGACCATCGGCAATTTCGATGGCGTGCATCTGGGCCATCGTGCCATGCTCAAGCATCTGACCGACAAGGCCAAGAAAGTCAGCATGCCGTCGGTCGTGCTGACTTTCGAGCCGCATCCGCGCGAGTATTTTTCTCCTGCCTCGGCGCCGGCCCGACTCACGCGCTTGCGCGAAAAACTTGAGTTGCTGGCGGAGTGCGGCGTCGATCATGTCTATGTGTGCCGCTTCAATGCCGACTTCGCCAACTTGTCGGCCGATGATTTCATCGAGAAAGTCTTGGTGCGTGGTCTCGGTGTACGCCATCTGCTGATTGGCGATGACTTCCGTTTTGGCAAAGGCCGTAGTGGCGATTTTTCAGCGCTGGAAATGGCCGGCATTGCGCACCGCTTTACTGTCGAGGCGATGGGTACGATCGAGCTCGATGACGAGCGTGTGTCCAGCTCATCGATACGTGCGGCGCTGGCGAGCGGCAATCTGGCGCGTGCCGAGCATTTCCTTGGCCGTCCGTTTTTCATTTCCGGCCGTGTCGTGCATGGCGACAAGATTGGTCGCACCTTGGGTTTCCCGACGGCGAATGTGCAGCATGCGCGCAACCGTCTGCCGCTCTCAGGCATCTATGCCGTCAGCGTGGATGGCCTGGGCAAACAAGTTTTTGGCGCTGCCAGCGTTGGCGTGCGGCCAACCATTGCCGAAGGTTTGAAGCCGGTGCTGGAAGTGCACCTGCTCGATTTTGACCGCGAAATTTATGGCGAACACGTGCATGTGAATTTCCATCACAAGCTGCGTGACGAAGCCAAGTACGCAACGCTGGATGCGCTCAAGGCGCAGATCGCGCGCGATGTCGAAGATACCCGAAACTATTTTTTGAATTCAGATTGGCCCCGAGAACTAGATGAGTGACTATCGCAAAACCCTGAACATGCCGGATACGCCGTTTCCAATGCGCGGCGATCTGGCCAAACGCGAACCGAACTGGATTGCCGACTGGCAGAAAAAGCAGCTGTACAAGAAGATTCGCGCTGCCGCCAAGGGCCGCCCATTGTTCATCCTGCACGATGGCCCGCCGTACGCAAACGGCGCGCTGCACCTCGGCCATGCGCTGAACAAGGTATTGAAGGACATCATCGTCCGCTCCAAAACGCTGGCCGGTTTCGATGCGCCCTATGTACCGGGCTGGGACTGTCACGGTCTGCCTATCGAGCACAAGATCGAAGTCACCCACGGCAAGAACCTGCCGGCGGATAAAGTGCGCGAGCTGTCGCGTGTGTATGCCGCCGAACAGGTTGAATTGCAGAAGGCCGGATTCGTGCGTCTGGGCGTGCTGGCGGATTGGGACAATCCATACCTGACCATGAACTTCGCCAACGAAGCTGGCGAGATTCGCGCGTTGGCCGAGATCGTCAAAAAGGGTTTCGTGTTCAAGGGCCTCAAGCCGGTCAACTGGTGTTTCGATTGCGGCTCGGCGCTGGCTGAAGCGGAAGTCGAATACGAAGACAAGAAGTCGGATGCCATTGACGTGGCCTTCCGCACCGCCGACGATACGCAAGCCGCCAAGCTGGCGGCAGCATTCGGCGTGGGCGCGCTGAACAAGCCTGCCTACATCGTGATCTGGACCACCACCCCGTGGACCATCCCTGCCAATCAGGCTCTGAACATTCATCCTGAAGTTGAGTACGCGCTTGTGGATACGGGGGACAAGCTGCTGGTGCTGGCCGCCGATCTGGTTGAAGGCTGCTTGAAACGCTATGAGCTCGAGGGCAACATCATCGCCAAAACCACCGGCGAAAAGCTCGGTGGTATCGAATTCAAGCACCCATTCTATGACCGCGTCTCGCCGGTGTATTTGGCCGAGTACGTGGGCGTGGATGCCGGTACCGGCGTGGTGCACTGCGCGCCAGCGTATGGCGCAGACGACTTTGTTACCTGGCGCGCCAATGGACGCAGCTTTGATGAAATCCTGAATCCGGTGCAGGGGCACGGGGTGTATGTGCCGAGTCTGGAGTTCTTCGGCAATCAGTTCATCTGGAAGGCCAATCCGAATATCGTCGAGAAGCTGCGTGAAGTCGGTGCACTGCTCAAACACGAAACCATTACGCACAGCTATATGCATTGCTGGCGCCACAAGACCCCGATCATCTACCGCGCCACTGCGCAGTGGTTCATCGGTATGGACAAGCAGCCGGTTGAGGGCGCTACATTGCGTGAGCTTGCGCTGAACGCAATCGAAGAAACCGAGTTTTATCCGGCTTGGGGCAAGCCGCGTCTGCATGCCATGATCGCCGGTCGTCCGGACTGGTGTATCTCGCGCCAACGTAACTGGGGCGTGCCGATTCCGTTCTTCCTGCACAAGGAAAGCGGCGAATTGCATCCGCGCACCGTCGAGTTGATGGAAGAGGTTGCCAAGCGTGTGGAGCAGGGCGGTATCGAAGCCTGGTTCAACATGGACGCGGCGGAACTTCTCGGCAATGAAGCAGGCCAGTATGTGAAGATCAACGACACGCTGGACGTGTGGTTCGATTCCGGCACTACGCATTGGCATGTGCTGCGCGGCTCGCATAACGAAGGTCACGCAAATGGCCCGCGTGCCGATCTGTACCTCGAAGGTTCGGACCAGCATCGCGGCTGGTTCCACTCGTCCCTGCTCACCGGCGCCGCCATCGACGGCCACGCGCCATACAAGGCGCTGCTCACGCATGGTTTTACCGTGGATGAGAAGGGCCGCAAGATGAGCAAGTCGCTTGGCAACACGATTCTGCCTGATGAAATCAACAACAAGCTCGGCGCAGAAATCCTGCGCCTGTGGGTGGCTAATACCGACTACTCGGGCGAGCTGGCTGCGTCCAAGGAAATTCTGGATCGCGTGGTTGAAATCTATCGTCGCCTGCGCAATACCGTGCGTTTCCTGCTTTCCAATACCGTTGATTTCGATATCGAGAAGAACGGTGTGCCGGTCGAGCAATGGCTGGAGATCGATCGCTATGCGCTCGGCGTGACGCGCCGTCTATCCGAACAGTGCCAAGCCGACTACAACACTTACGAATTCCATCGCATCGTGCAGGGCCTGCAACTGTTCTGCTCGGATGATCTGGGTAGCTTCTATCTCGACATCCTCAAGGACCGTCTGTACACCTCGGCCGAGAATTCGCTGGCGCGTCGTTCGGCGCAGACCGCGCTGTGGCATATCACCCAGACCGTGATGAAGCTGATGGCGCCGATAGCCTCTTTCACCGCTGAAGAAATGTGGGCCTATGCGGGCGACAAAAAGCTCGAGAGCGTGATGCTGAGCACCTGGCATCAACTCCCGGGGCAGGCTGATGAAGCGGCGTTGTGCGACAAGTGGCAACTGATTCGCGAAGTGCGTGCTGAAGTATCCAAGGTGCTCGAGGCATTACGCACCGAAGGCAAGATCGGTGCGTCGCTGCAGGCCGAAGTTGAAATCCGCGCCAGCGGCGCCAAGTACGATGCGCTGGCTTCGCTGGATGACGACCTTCGCTTCGTGCTGATCTGCTCGAAGACTACGCTGGTCAAGGCCGCTGATGAAGCTGCCGAGGCCGTGATCGCCACGCCGACCACATATCAGAAATGCGAGCGCTGCTGGCATTTCCGTGCGGATGTCGGCCACGATGCCGCGCATCCGACGCTGTGCGCTCGCTGCACCAGCAATCTGTACTCCACAGGGGAAAAGCGCAACCATGCTTAAGAGCAAACGATGGCTTGCCTGGCTGGGTTTGTCGCTGCTCGTGATCGTGCTCGATCAGATCAGCAAGGCCGCCATTACCACGACCTTTACCTACGGCGAAGGTGTGGCGATCACACCTTTCTTCAACATCATCCATGTACTGAACCATGGCGCGGCGTTCAGTTTCCTCGCTGGCGCTGGTGGCTGGCAGCGCTGGTTCTTCGTTGCGCTGGCATTTGGCATCAGCGCATGGCTGATCATCATGTTGCGCAAGCATCAACATGAAAAATTGCAGCCGGCTGCGTTCGCCCTGATTCTCGGTGGTGCGCTCGGCAATGTGATTGATCGCATCAGCATCGGCGCGGTGGTCGACTTTCTGGACTTCTACGGCATGGGCTATCACTTCCCTGCCTTCAATCTGGCAGACAGCGCCATTACGTTGGGTGTGATTCTGATGTTGTGGCATCAGCTGTTTTTAAGTAAGCCTACGAATGAGTGAAGCCGTGCATGCCGGCAGTCTGGTGACGTTGCGTTACCGGTTGAGCTGTGCAGGGAAAGAGATCGTCAGCACCATGGACGGTCATCCATCGACGTTTCAGATGGGAACCGGTGAGCTGGCGCCGCCGCTTGAGGAGTGTCTGTTCGGCATGGAGCCGGGCAGCAAGCAAAGTTTTACGCTGTTGCCTGATGCTTTTGGCGCGCATAATCAGCAGTTGGTGCGCAGAATTCCGCGCCAGGATTTGCCAGCCGATATGACGCTGGAAATCGGTTCGCCACTGTCGGTGCAAGTCAGTCCGGGCCAGCAGGCCACCGGCCTTGTGTGCGAGTTGAAAGAGGATGCTGTGTTGCTGGATTTGAACCATCCGTTCGCCGGCAAGTCTGTCAGTTTTGAGGTGGATGTCATCGGGGTCCTGTGACCCCTGCAAAAGGAAAGAACATGCAACAAATCATTCTCGCCAATCCTCGTGGTTTCTGCGCCGGTGTTGAGCGCGCCATCGCCATCGTCGAGCGCGCCCTGGAAAAATTCGGGGCGCCGATCTATGTACGGCATGAAGTGGTGCATAACAAATACGTGGTTGATGGCCTCAAGGCCAAGGGCGCGATCTTTATCGAAGACCTGGCCGATGTGCCGGCTGGCGCCACCCTGATTTTCAGCGCGCATGGCGTACCCAAGGCAGTTCGTGTCGAAGCCGAGGCACGCGGCTTGAATGTGTTCGACGCGACTTGCCCTCTCGTCACCAAGGTGCACGTCGAAGTCGGCAAAATGCGCGAACAGGGCCGCGAGATCATCATGATCGGCCACAAGGGCCACCCAGAGGTCGAAGGCACGATGGGGCAGTCTGCCGGCGGTATGTATCTGGTCGAAAGCGTTACCGATGTGGCCACGCTTGAAGTGCGCGATCCGCAGCAACTGGCTTACGTCACGCAAACCACTTTGTCGGTCGATGATGCCGCCAGCATCGTGGCGGCGCTCAGGACCAAGTTCCCGTTCATTGTCGGGCCGAAGAAAGACGACATTTGTTACGCCACCCAGAATCGCCAGGATGCCGTCAAGGATTTGACTGCAAATTGCGATGTCGTGATTGTGGTGGGTTCAAAGAACAGCTCCAACTCCAATCGCTTGGCCGAAGTTGCTAAGAACCTGGGCATCCCTGCCTATCTGATCGACGGCGCTGAGCAGATCGATGCTGCTTGGGTAGCTGGCGATGTTCGCGTTGGGGTGACTGCTGGCGCATCGGCGCCCGAGGTTCTGGTTGAAGGTGTTATTGCTCGCCTGCAAGAGCTTGGCGCGACTAGTGTGACTCCACTCTCTGGGATCGAAGAGAACGTTGTGTTCCCGATTCCCCGAGATCTTCTGACGTCGAAGTAGGCAGCGGCCGGTAATTTATCTCGATTTTCATACGGGACTTAACCGCCTGATCCTCAATCACGCCGGGCCTGAATCCGGCGCTCGAAAAGGCGCTGATTGCTCGCGCCTTGAACTCTTCCGGCAGCTTGTCGGCATTCAGAAGTTCGACGCGGTCCACTGTGCCGAATTCGTTGATCCACAGTTCGATGCTTAAGCTGCCTTCGATTGTATTTGTCTCGGGCGATTCGGGCGGGTCGAGCACCAGATCCGTGAGTGGCTCGGGCCGCGTCGTCAGTTCCTGCCAGCGATAATAGTATTGCTTGCTCTCGATGAGTCCTTCCTGCACGGGTATCGGCGCGGCGGTTGGCCTTGCCGACTCTTCCTCAGGACTAATGACCGTGGCCTTGGTAACGATTTCGCCGGACGGGGGCCCTGCTTCGTTCTTTGTTGAGAGGCTCGGGCGAGCCGGGGCCTTCGGTAAGGCTGGCAGTTTTACAAAGCTTACCTGGAAGCCTACTCGGTGTGATTCGACCAGACGATCAGCCGCGTTGCGCTGCTGCACTACCGGGTGTCGCAAGGGTAGTGCGCCGAGAAGCAAGTGAAAGAGGCAGGATGCCAGTATGGCCAGGCCAAGTCTTCGCAGATCTGGCCTGGACCAAACTTTTAGACTAGTCAGTGAGCAACTCCCGCCACGATGTGCGCTTGTTCATGTACGCGCCCAGACCACCTGCCGGAGGCGGAGGAAGCTGCTTGGTGTCAGCGCCGTTATTGTTATTGTTGGTCGAGACCAGCAGCACGGTACCGGAAGGCAGGTTCAGACCGGTCAGACCGACAATCGGTGATGAGTAGTACACACCGGCACTGCCGTTCGCCGAGCTCAACAAGCCGCCCGTCGCGTAATCCACGATATTCAGCCACGAGTACCCTGATGGATGGCACTCGGTGCTGTGCGATACGGTCGTTGCAAAGGTCAGGACACCTGCGAGCAAGAGTGGAGGAATATTGACCCGTTCCCCGGTATCGGGCAGATCGATATACCAGTCGCGCTTGGAACTAAACGAGAATGGCTTCGAGGTGATGATGCGGTCCGCTGCCGTACCGGCTGGATTGGTGATGACTTGAGCCACACTCGTTGCTGCCGCGCGTGGGTCAGTCAATGTTCCCTTGGTATCGTACTCGTCGGCAATCCCGTACATCGTTTGCGTCTGAGTCGTGGATAGGTCGGTGATTTCCAGATACTTACCCGTACCAACATAAACAATCCGTTTCGAATTGATCAAGGCCAGTTCGGGAGAGGTGGTGATTGGCTGAGGATTGTTGCTTGGATCCTTTAAGGTCGCAATCAAGACAACCTGTGCCAAGGGGTCTGTCGTATTGATATCGAAACGCCACAGATTGCCCAGCAGATCGCCGCCGTATACATAAGTGGCCAGGTTGTTGGTGAATGGCGAATCCGCGTAGCCAGATATCTGCGCGAGCCCGGAGGGCGAGGCGACAGAGCCAACACTGGTGCTGATCCGATTGATGACTCTGCCTGTCATGGCGTTCAGCACGTACAGGTAGCCGTATCCAGTGGTGCCAGCAACGCTGCTGTTGTTGTAGCCCGAGGTCACGAGCACCACCCAGGTACCGTCGTTGAGCTTGGTGATGACAGGGCGGCCATAGCTGTTGCCGACATGGCAGTCACCCGAGCCGGTGCCATTCGCGATTTCGGCCGGACTCAGACAGGTCGATGTGGTCTTGAACTCCCACAGGGCTTGTGGATCGTCCGGATCGGTAACGTCGAGCGCGTAGTAGCCATTCCCACCGGCGTTCAAGCCACCAACGATGATCGTGCGCCAGCCCACGGTTGAGCAACTGGTGCAATAAATGTCGCTGGCGATAGGAGCCCCGTCGACGTAAAACTTGTGATTATTTGCATAGTCCGCGCTGGCCAGGCTGTACATGGTAGGGAAGACCTGGCTTGGAACGAAGGCCCAACGTTCCACGCCTGTGAGCGCATTGAAAGCATGCAGCATGCCGTCATTAGCGCCGACGTAGACGGTTGGTGACCGCGTCGATGTGCTGATCTTGTAACCGGCGTAGTTATTTTCGGTGTAACCGAAGTTGGCAGCGCGGACATAGTAAGGCTGTGAGCCCACCACGTCACCAAACATCACACCATTGCGGTCGCGGAACAGACGCTGAGCCGCTGGGTTCGAGCTATCCATTTCATTACCGGTCTGCCCACGCAAATAGCTCACCAGCGCGCTGCCCGTAGCGTTTAAGGAAATACCGCCCGAGACCAGGCTGTTCCATTGACTCAAGCCCGTCGTGATAACTGCAGGCTCGAAATAGGCTTGTTCGGACGGCGTCAGGTTGCCCCAAAGGAAAGGGCGCAATTTGTTCGGCGCGGCGCTCACGCTGGGGTCGAAAGCATAGATGGCACGCGAATCCGTTGAAGGCGAGACCATGCCTTGCAGCGTACCGGTACAGTCGGTTGTCGTGACGCCATTGACTGTGCCACCGGGCACGTTCTCAACGCACCAGTCGGATTGCGGAGCTATCACGCCGTTCGAGATGCTGAGCGTGTGCTTGACCAGATTGCCTGTCCATTCCAGGGTGCGATAGCTGCCGATGAAGGCGAAGTTATCGTTGGCAACCGGACTCAGGTTAGAGCTGGCGGCGGCGGCACCCGTGCCGTTCTCGGCCTGGATGGAGGACAAAGCCTGGTTAAGAGAGTCGGCAACCGACTGTGGCGTCTTGGCGCTGAAGTAAGTGCCATGCCCGTTCACTGCGGCATGCCACAGGTCATCGACCGCAGAGTCATCGTTTTCCTTAGGCTGCGGCCACTTCAAGGTGCCGTTGGTGATGGCGAGATAATCGCCGGTCGGCGTGACTTTGTAGTTTTCATCGAAACGCAGCGTTCCGTCCACGCCCAGGCCCAAGGTAAAGGTGACCATGCGTTGCGGCGGCGCGCCAGCTTCGCTGTCGCTGCAGACATCATGACCGACACCCAAGGCTCCGTTGCAATTATTGAAAGCACTGAGATTGCGGATGTCAGTGTTGTAGTAGTAATACGCCACGTCAGCCAGCGTATTGTTGGATGAATATTTGCTGGAACTGGTTCTTAACGTATTGCCCACGCAATCGGACGGGGTGGCGCTAGGGCATGAGCCAGGGTTGCCGTCCGAGTAGGGAAGGGCAGCGGTATCGTCTTTGTTACCGATGGTGGCGCCGCCGATATCTTTTACATCGCTCTCACTATCGACGTTCCACAGTCCGTCGGTCGTCAGCAACACGTAGTTCTGCTGGCAGCTGTATTGCATCGGATCATCGCCGCCCCCAACGCCCAAAGGATTCTTGCCTGCAAAAATCCGTCCAACCGTGGACAATGCTGAGCGCAGTGGGGTTGAGTGGGTGGGGTTTATCGAGTAGAACATGTTGAACCAGTTGGTCTTCTGCGTCGCGGTGAAGTCTGCGATCGGGATGTACTGACTGGTGCTTGGGTTGATGGTGATGAAACCGACGCGATAGCGAGAGTCGATGCCGCTGAAGGCAATCCCGGCGGCAGTCTTCATGGTCTGGATGCGTGTGCGGTAGAAGGCATACCAGTTAGAGAAGTTGGTCAATTCTTCTGCATAGGTGCAGTAGCCCGAATTCAGGCAGTCCGTACGGTTGGTGCCCTTGGGATACTGGGTGGTCGTGGAAACAATGTTGGTGCGCTCGAATTTGCCGACACCGACGCGGTCGCCGGTGCCAGCCGAACCACCTGTAAAGCCTGTGACATTGGTCACGATAGTGCCAGCCGCATTGGCGCCGCCGGACATCGGGGCTGCAGACGTTGCAAACAAATAACTCATGCTTGCGCCGCCAAAGGCTGTCTTGATGGGCACGTTGCTATTGGAGAAAGGCGAGATAGATGTGGTGATGGAGCCAGACGTCACGTTAATACTGAGCGAGCAGCCATTGTAGTTTGCGCTGGTTGGCGAAGTAAGCGTGATTACGTTGCCGACCGCAGTGGCGCTATACCCGGTACCGGCATTGGTGATTTTCGAAGCGATGGCGCTTGCCAATGTTGCAGGGATGCTTGTTGACGGGTTTGTCCCTGAGTTGAAAATCTGTGTGGTCGAAGTACACGTGCCACCTGGCACCAGTGTTACCTGATTGACTTTGGCGCTGGTGGCAGTATTGATCGTGATGGTCGCTGTTGCAGCAACTGGCGACGGCTGAGTGATAGTAAGCGCAGATGGGGTCGTGACATTCAACGGCCCATAGATCGCAATCGAGTCGCCTGTACCCGTGACGAGCGCACGAAATCCGGTTATCCCAACACGACTGTTGATGCTTGTCGCCACATTGCTCGCCAGAGTGTTGGCGCTTCCGCCGGTGACAGAGCCTGCAGTGAGCGTGTTGCTGCCTGACACGATGCTGGTAATAGTGGCCGCTGCCGGAAACTTAATGGTCGCAGTGGCTGCGCGGCTTGCGGTTATCGTGATGGACTTCGTGTTATCAGCGACTGGGCCCGTAAACGTTACCTGGCTGCTCGCCGCTGCCGCCGTGCGACCGCCAGCGAAGTTTGCGCTGGCCAGAAGGGTCGCGAGCGCATCGCGCTCAGCCGAGGCATTCGTGCCGGTGAGAGAAACCAGTGTTGTGTTGCCCGCAGTGGCGCAGTTGGTGGTGTTGTCCAGAATGGTGGTCGTGCCGATCTTCACGTTAACGATACAAAGCGGCGCATCGCTGCTGGAGTCGGCAATACTAATAGTGCCCGTGGCATTGCTTGAAGAGGCGGTCGCTGGACCGGAGATATAAGGAGTAGGCAAGCTGTTGCCCGAGGTGCCCGTCAGCGGCGTGGTTCCGCCGGATGCCGTGGCCGGCAGGATATAGACTTGGCCACTGGAGACTTGGCTTGGGGTGATGCCTTGTGCCGCCAGCGCTGTGTTAAATGGACTTCGATTACAACCTGGGGTGCTGGTGCTATTTCCGACGCAAGCAATAAACTCCTGCTGACCCGCTCCGGAGGTTTTGTTGTTGATCGCGTTGGCGATCGCTGTTGCTGCCGCAGCGGCCGTTGTATAGCCGCTCAGCGTGCCGGTCATGATGCTGTAACCGCCATTGCCCGCAGTGATATCGCTGATGCTCTGGAAGGCTTGTGGCGTACCGTTGATGGAAATGCCAGCATAAGCGGCGGTGTTGCTGGAAATCCACCCAAGAAAGCGCGGATATTTATGCGTGCCGTCCTTCTTGTCCTGGCAGTCGCTGAAGTTGGTGGTGGCCGGGTCAGTTGTGCCGTTACACCAACGAACCGGGGCCGGTTTGTCGTAAACCACGCCGCTGAGCGTAGTGGGGGTGTCGGACGTGACGCAGGAAGTCAGCTTCTCGTCGGAGCAGTATTGCCAGTTCTTAATTGTGTAGTAATAGGGGCCGGGTGCGGTGACGCTGCCACCAGAGTATTTGTAGTTGCTCGCATCGGGATAAAGATAGCCGGTACTGTTGGTCGTGCAGGCGCCCCCACCACCAGAGACGGTGCACCATCTCATTTCTGAGTACGTATTGACAAGGTCGGTGGTGTTGTTGTTGATAAACGGATTGCTATAAACAGACGTGCCCGTTGTTTGTGAAACGTATTTTCCGGTATGGGCCCCAGTCGAGTCCACGGCAGGCACATAGCGATTGTTAGGGTCGTAATACTGTTTGTTGAACTGCGCACTCATGTACGGCGGCATGCCGAAGACGCACGAGTCGAGAGTCGTATTGCCGTCGTCGCCGCTATCAAAACACAGTGGGTCATTCACATAGTCAGGCGTGTAATCCTGGTTCATGGATCCCGAGTCGTCCAGCGTGAACATCAAGTTTGGCTTGATTACCGTCGTGCCGCTATTGTAGAGGGGGCTGGTGGCCAGGGTTAACCCTGCATGTACCTTTGGCGACGCAAATAACGCACCGCCTAGCATCGCCAGCATCAGGCCGTGCCTGATCGCATCGACTAAAGGGCCACGGGAGCGAATGATTGTATTCATGATCTTTCCTCGGCTTGAGTAAGCGACGAAGCAAGCCCACTGTGCGCGGGCTTGCGGTACTGCTGATTAGTAAGTGACGGCTTGTACGTAAGTAACGGAGCGAAAAGCGGCTTGAACCTTGACGGTGATTCGGTAATAAGGGTGTTCGCTGTTGTTGGGCGCTCGAGCTTGAGGCTGAATGACCTTGGAGTCGCCGGTGCCGGACGCGCTGACGCGAATGCAGTTGGTGGCAGCGTCGGTGGGCACGCCGCTATATGCTGTGGCAACACCATTTACCCCCGCAGCTTTCTCGCACATTCGATGCACCACCCATTGCACGGTGAAACCCGAAAGGCTGGCGGGCAAAGCGGCCACGGTGGATGAGCTGGTGGTCCAGTCATGCGTGACGGGATCGAAATCGCCCCAAGTGGCAAAGTACGCTGCGCCCGTCGCGGCGCTGCCCACCAGGTTTTGCGCTGCGCTCGGCTTGGTCCAGAAAAGCTGGAGGTGGGTGCCGCTTAGATCGGCATCCATGTCGGCGGACTGGGTTGCTAACCAGGTCCGCGCATCTTCGATGCCGATATCACCTGCCTGAACCGAGGTATGGCGCATATTGATATTGCCGATCAGCGTTGCGCCGCTATCAAGCGCCTTGAATGTTGCGATGCCTGCAATGGTCAACAGCACCACTGCGATCAGGGTGATGATGAGTGTGACGCCGCGCTGCGCTTGTCTGGTTTGCTTATACATGCGCTTTACTCAGTTAGGTGGGGCGGTCAATTGCTTCGCGCCGATCAGGTTCGGGAATACGAAGGTGGATTCGACCAGCTTGTAGCGGTAGTGCTGCCAGTCCCCTACCGGCGCTGACGGATCAGTACTCGTGGTCAGGTCAAGTTTGCTCACGTCTGTACCCACGGTGATGCCCGTACCGGCGCCATAAGGAGCCTTGCCGGTGTCGTCGGGAATCGAGGTTGCGGTGTAGGCAATGGAGTCGCGCTCGCGCTGGTCGCTACGCGTCACGATGACGATGCGGGCGGCCTTGACCAGCGTCCAGTTGGTGGGCGCTGCCTGGGTCCAGGTGCCAGCCGCGCCCGTAGAGGTCGTATATTCGACTCGGAAAGCAACCACGCCGAAGGCAATAGGCTTCCAGTAGTCGAGCAGCTCGGCCGTCGTCAGCGTGGCCAGGGCATGCGTACAGTCGTGAGTCAGCATATTGCAGACGCGCAGACTGCCGCCGCGGACAGCGTAAATTTTGCTCACAAAATCCTCGCGGCGCCCCAGGGTGACGATGCGGCCGGTGTTGTAGGTCAGCGAGGAAACGCCAGCAGGGTCGTTATAGACCGGAGCAATGGTTGAGCAGTTATTGCCGGGCGTTGTGGCATTCCAATAACTGGCATAGGTGCCCGTGTTGGCAAACAGCACCTCGGTGGTAGAGCCTGCGGTGTCACTACACATGCCGCTGTTAGGCAACTTGGTGATTTCAACCATATCGCAATAAGCGCTGCCCGGTGGCCCAACGAGTACGGCCAGTTCTCCCGTATGCAAGCCGGCGCGGCTATCCACTGTAGCGGTTGGCGGCACCAAATCCAGCGTGACGTGCAGGCGATCCGTCACCATGCCCGAGCCGGCGGCATAGTTGATCGCCAGAACATCGCCCGTTTCGCCAGCAGGAATGCCGGCTGGGTTGATCGTGAAGGGCAGGAAGGGAACTGTAGTGGCCTTGTATTGGAACGATTGACCATTCGGCCGCTTGGACGAGTAGGCATAGACCGTGCCGCTGCCGCAAATACCGATTACGCCATCCGGGTTGATGTCCGAGCCCGTGCCATTGGCTGCGATCAAGCCGTAGCCGGCCATGCGCAAATCACGTTCCACTGCATACAGCGATAGTGTCGCATTGACCTGGTTGTTGCCAGAGCCTGATGCATTGCGACGGATACCTTCAAAGGCGGATAGCGACTGCATGATGGCGAGCACCGTCAGCAGACCGATGGCGGTCGCAACCAGCAGTTCGACCAGACTGAAACCAGCATGTGGATGAGGGCGATGGTTGCTCATATATCGTTGGTGTTGAGTTGAGCCTCAAGCTTGTAAGTGTGCATGTAGCCGGCTGCCGTCTTGCTTTGCATTTCCGCGGCGGAAATCCAGCTCACCGTCACAGTCACCTGCTTGGCGGCAGTAACAGCAACGACCACTTGCCCGGAGGGAAGGGTTGTGGACGCAAATTTGCCCCATTGATTTGCGCCGGGAACGGCGGCAGTGTATGTCCCGGCCTTGGTGCCAGCATTGACCGGATCAAGCTGGATGTCACTCAATACCCGCTGCGCCACGGTGGTGGCATCAGCGCGGTATCCATTTTGTGTATTGTTCTTGATCACCAGCGCCTGCACGCTGATCAGTCCGATGATGGCCAGGGTGAAGATCAGCACCGAGATAAGCGCTTCGATCAACACAACCCCCCGTGCTGATTTGCGCCTGGCTATGCGTAGTGGTTTTCTCATGATCGTCTTAACCTAGACAGCTGCGGCTGTCCTCTGTCACTGGTTTGGTAAGGGCGGGATCGCAGATGCGTGTGGCTCCATTCGGGAAAATCATCACGCGCAAACATCTGATCGGCCCACCAGCCGCAACGCAGGTTCCATTTTTAGGCGCGGTCAGATCGATATTGGTGATGCCGGTCGGGCCGTCACAATAGTTATCCTTCGATAGCTGGCCAAGGCCATTGAAGCAAAACAGATTTGCGCCTGCATCAATGCCAACGTTCTTGATGCTCGGTGTATTGACCGTCTGTGGCGTCGGGCCATTTACCGTATCGAGCGAAATAGTGCTGGTCGCGCGAGACTCGGGTTTGTAGAGGATGCGCACGTTGCTGTAATCGCCAGCCGGATCGGGTGCTGAATTGCACAGCGTGGATGCTGTGATGATGGGGCCGGTTGGATTGGCAGGATCCGGATCACGTCGCACGCTGACCAACCAGTAGGGGCCTGTCATACTGAGGATGCAGGTGGCGTCCAGGGTATTGACCAGTTGGAACAGCGTCATGCGGTTGCGTTTGATCGCCTCGCTGCGCGCCAGTTGCACGCCGTTGGCAATGCCTTCGGCCTGGGCGCGAATCTGCGAATTCTGGATCATGGTCGTGAACGAGGAAACGCCAAAGCCCATCAATACAGCCAGAATAGCGATGACCACGACCAGCTCAATAAAGCTGAAGCCCCGATGTTGTCGAGGACTGTCGCCCATGTGTCGCTTGGGCGAACGCAGGGGCGGGAGGCTTAACACTCTGTACCCTTGACCAGCCAGCAGCCGGCAGGCAATCCGCCGATGCCCGGATAATTTGTATAAGCGGTTGTCTGGCGGGTATTACCCTGGTTCAGGGTATAGACATAACCTGCTACCGGCCCGGTGCCCGTTGCGGTCAAGGTGTATGCGTTGGCGGTGGCACAAAGGTCGGTCGTTACCGTGAAGTATTTGCCATTGGTTGGTAATACGCCGCAGTTCGTACCCCCGGCATTGGCGTAAGTACGGTTGTCCTGGTAATACTGCTCGAGCTTGACGCGATAGTCGGACAGCAGCTGTTGGGCTTCGACGAGCTTGCTTTCGCGCAGGTACTGGTTGTAGTTCGGCAATGCGATAGCCGCAATAATGCTGATGATCGCAATGACAATCATCAGTTCGATAAGGGTGAAGCCGGCCTGAATGTGCGATTTCTTCATGATTTTCCTTTGAGATAATTGAAGTGAATCAAAGCAGTGAATGAAAGTCTATATGGCTGCGACAAGCGGTAGCATTTCCGGCATGAGCGGCATAAGCGCTTTTTGTGCCTGCATAGTAAGCGAACTTGCTATAATCCGCGCCGCGCAGTGCTGCTGTAGCTCAGTTGGTAGAGCAACTGATTCGTAATCAGTAGGTCACCAGTTCGATTCCGGTCAGCAGCACCAGTCAATTCAAGGCCTTAGCAACGTTTTTGTTGCTGAGGCCTTTCTCATTTTGGCATGGCGGGTTGAGCGAGTTTTATTGGTTCTGCTCGCTTGGGCGTAGCTGCTCGAGCTGGTTCTGTTCCAGATACACCCATTCGCCTTCTGCCAGATTGAGCGATTCCAGGGTCAGGCTGCCAATGGCGACCCGGCGTAGTGCGGTGCAATGGTTGCCGGCCGCCGCGAGCATGCGTTTGACCTGGTGGTACTTGCCCTGCTCAAGCGCGATTTCGATCGAGTGATCGCCCAGGCGTTGGCAATGGGTCGCGGACAAGGGCTCATCTTCGTCTACCAATTGCACGCCGCTGCGCAATGCGGCCAGCAAATCTTCGCTGACGGGGTCAAAGGTGGTGGCGACATATAGCTTGGGAATGTGTCGCTTGGGCGAGCTTTGCACGTGAATAAAGCCGCCGTCATCAGACAGGAGCAGCAGTCCGGTCGTGTCGTGGTCGAGCCGGCCTACGGTCTGCACATCCCGATTGCGCATCTGGTCGGGCAACAAGTCGATGACCGGCGGGTGGTGGCTGGGTTTGCGCGAGCACTCGTAGTCAGAAGGCTTGTTCATGGCGATATAGACGTGCTCGCGATATCGCCACGCTTCGTCAAACACTGAAAACTCAAGCCCGCTGGTATCAACGCTTTGACGGTAATCGGTGGCGGCTACGCCATTGATGATCACTTCACCGTCTGCGATCAACTGACGGCAATACTTGCGTGTGCCAAAGCCCTGCGATTGCAAGATCCGGTCGAGAGGTATGGATGGCATCAAGATTCCTGGCGGCGCTGTATTTTAAGGTGCGCGAATCCTACCGATTGCCTCGCTTTCGGTAAAGCCCGTTGGGCTTTTGCCTGGATATCTTTAGCCGGGGTTGGCGGAGCGATAGACCAGGACCGGGATGGTGGAGTGGGTCAGCACCTTATGAGTTTCGCTGCCCAACAACAGGCTGGCCAAGCCTTTGCGCCCATGCGAGGCCATAAAGATGAGATCGCAGCCGTCACTGTGTGCGACTTCGATGATGGCTTCATAGGGCAGGTCATTGATGACGGCACGGGTATGGCTGACCACGCCCTTGGTACGGGCCTGTTCGGCGCTGCGTTGCAGAATTTCATCGGCTACGCGGGCGGTCATTTCTGCGAAATTGTCGGGCGTAGTGGGATCGACCAGAGCGCCCTCGCCAAAGTAGCTGACCGGATAGTCAGGGCGGACATACAGAAAGGTGACTTCGGCGCCGGCCTCGAAGGCAAAGTTGACTGCGGAAACGACGGTTTCATCGGATAAAGCCGAACCATCAGTGGGAACCAGCAGATGTTTGAACATGGCGCATCTCCCTATCGTGGATAATTCATTATAGAAAGCCGAACCCCGGGCTTGTTGACCTTTATCAAGGCTTCCATGAAAGCGCAAAACATTCGTCTTCGCAACAACCTGCTGGTTCGTGTGCTGGTGCCCATGGCCGTGGTCATGCTGATCAGCGGGGTAATCGGCTATTACCAAGCGCGCAATTTCGTCAATGCCAGCTACGACCGGTCCCTGCTCGAAGATGCGCGTGGTCTGGCCGAGCAGGTGCAGGTGGTCGGCTCAGATGTGTTGCTGGATATGCCTGAAGTGGCGGACGAGTTATTGCGCGCTGACACGACTGATCATATCTACTATCAGATTCGTGACCTTGATGCGCACGTCATCGCCGGCGACACCGTGTTGCCGGAGCCGCCGGACAGGCCGCAACGCGCCATGTACTACGACACGGAAATCCAGCACGAACAGGTCCGCGTGGTGGTTGTTCCGCTTCTGGTGGGAACTGGCGGAAGAACAATTGTGGTCCAGTTCGCCGAAACCCGGCATAAACGCAAGGCCCTGGCCAGTGAACTGGTGATGGCGGTTATCGCGCCACAGCTAGCGCTGATGATCCTCGCCTGGGTAGCGATTCAGCGTGGCGTGACGGTCGGCCTGCGTTCGCTGGAAAGCATGGCGCGCGCAATTGAACAGCGCACGCCAGACGATATGGCGCCTTTACCCGCCACCAATATGCCGCAGGAGGTATTACCACTGCTCTCAGCCTTTAATGCCATGCTGGTGCGCCTTGGCGGCGCGGCGGCGGCGCAGAAGCGGTTTGTCGCCGATGCCGCCCATCAGCTGCGCACGCCACTGGCGGCACTGCGTATTCAGCTCGAGCGTGCGCTGCGGGAAACGGATGCGGCCTTGCGCGAAACGCTGTTGCAGCAGCTCGTCGGCGCAGTCGAGCGGACGGCTCGTCTGTCCACGCAACTACTGATGCTGGCGCGCGCCGAGCCGGGCGCAACTGCGCCGCCGCTGGAGCGTGTCGATCTATGTGGTCTGGCCTTCAATATCGGTAGTGCCTGGGTCAATCGGGCCTTGCAGCAAGGCGTTGATCTGGGCCTGGCGGCGCCGGATACGCCGTTATACGTGACGGGCGAATCCATCATGCTTGGCGAGTTGATCAACAATCTGGTGGATAACGCGCTGCGATACGGCGGAAAAAACATCACGCTGCAGGTGGCGGAAACCCCAGGGGGCGTGGAGCTGGCAGTCGAAGATGATGGCCCCGGTTTGCCAGTGGAAGAAGAGACTCGCGTGTTCGAGCGCTTCTATCGAGTACGTGGCAATGTTAGTGACGGTTCGGGGCTTGGCTTGGCCATCGTTCGCGAAATCGCGCGCGGCTACGGAGCCGAAGCCGGATATCGAACGCGCGAAGGCGGCGGCGCCTGTTTCTTCGTCAGTTTCCCGAGGGTGCACACGCACTAGGGCAAGGCTCATCCAGCGCCATATCGATGATGGGGCAAGGCTGCCCCGAGCCGCCTTTGGCGCAGGCGGTTACGAGTTTCTGCAGAGCCTGTTGCATCTGCTGTAGATGGCGGATGCGCTCTGCCACTGTTGCGATTTTTTCCTCGGCCAGTGCTCGAGCTCGACGGTGGTCGGTCATGTCGTTGAGCTGCAGCAGCTCGGCAATTTCATCGAGACTGAACCCCATGCTCTGAGCGCGGCGGATAAAGGCCAGCCTCTCCGTATGCGCGGCGCCGTAGCGTCGATAACCACCATTGCTCGAGGGCTGAGCAAGCAAGCCGCGTCGTTCGTAATAGCGGATGGTTTCGACATTCACGCCGGCTGCCGCGGCCAGCTTGCCTATCGTCAGCGAGGGTGATGAAGCATTCTCTGTTGCCATGTTGAAAAACCTTGACACTGTACCTAAGTACGGAGTCTAGACTACGCTCATGGACTCGGCAAACAGGTGTTTGACAAACATGGACTCTCAGACCAATGACAACACGGCAACGGTAGAGCTGGCCCTCGAAGGCATGACCTGTGCCGCCTGTGCGGCACGTATCGAAAAGGGGTTGAATCGCATGCCTGGCGTCGAGGCGGCAGTGAATTTCGCCAGTGAAAAAGCCCAGGTGCGATATGCCGCCGAGGTGGCCGTAGATGAGCTGATTGCCCGCGTCTCCAAGCTGGGCTACAGCGCCACGGTTTCCACGCGCGATACACGCGACGACGAAAAAGCCAGGAAGCTTGAACAATACAAACACGATCAGCGCCAGTTCCTAATCTCTGCGTTGCTCACACTGCCGCTGCTGGCGCAAATGGGCTGGATGTTCAGCAGTGACGCGCATCATGACGTTCTGCCCCTGTGGCTGCAGTTCATGCTGGGCACGCCAGTGCAGCTGTGGATAGGATGGCGTTTCTACATCGGCGCCTGGCATGCCCTGCGTGGCGGCGGCGGCAATATGGATGTGTTGGTGGCCTTAGGCACCGGCGCGGCCTGGCTGTTCAGCAGCATCGTGTTTCTATTTAATTTGCCTGAGCACGTTTACTTCGAAGCGGCAGCTACTGTCATCACGCTGGTGTTGCTCGGCAAGTTGCTCGAAGCCCGCGCCAAGGCCGGCACCAGCGCCGCCATCGAAGCGCTGATTCGCTTGCAGCCGCAAACCGCTACCTTGTTCAAGGACGGGGAATATCGCAGCGTGCCGATGGATAGCCTGATCCCCGGTGATGTATTTGTCGTGCGCGCCGGCGAAAGCGTGCCCGTTGATGGTTTTGTGCTCGAAGGGGCCAGCAGCGTCAATGAATCCATGCTTACCGGCGAGAGCCTGCCCATCGTCAAACAGGAAGGCGCTCGTGTGCTGGCGGCGACCATCAATGGCAATGGCCAGCTCATCTGCAAGGCGACGGGAGTTGGCACACATACCTTGCTCGCCGGCATCATCCGTCTGGTCGAAGCGGCGCAGGGCAGCAAGGCGCCGGTACAGCGCCTGGCCGACCAAGTTGCTGCGGTATTCGTGCCGATAGTGCTGGTAATTGCGGTGCTGACCTTTGGTATCGGCTGGTGGTGGCTGGGCGAATTCACGCCGGCATTGATCAATGCCGTGGCCGTGCTGGTAATCGCTTGTCCATGCGCGCTGGGCCTGGCGACGCCAACCGCCATCATGGTTGGCACCGGCAATGGCGCGCAACACGGCATTCTGATTCGTAATGCGGCAGCACTTGAGCTGGCGGAAAAAATCAAGGTGCTGGCGGTGGACAAGACCGGCACGCTGACAGAAGGACAGCCGCAAGTGACGGATGTGCTGCCGGCGGACGGCGTGAGCGAGCTGGAACTGTTGACGCTGGCCGCGAGTTTGGAGCAGGGCGCCACGCATCCGTTGGCGCAGGCTGTCGTTGCACGCGCCGGGGATTTGCCATTGCAGGCGCCGAGCGACATGCAAACTATTGTCGGTAAGGGCGTTCAGGGGAAGCTGGCTGCAAAGGTATTGATGCTGGGTTCGCCTGCATGGTTGCAGGAACTTGGACACAAGCTTGACGATATGCAAGTTGCAGCCTTGCAGGAAGCCGGCAAGACGGTGGTAGGTCTGCTTGCCGACAATCGATTCGTTGGTCTTCTGGCGATCGCCGACCCCTTGCGTAAAACCACCGCCGCTGCCGTGGCGCGCTTACAGGCACTTGGCGTTGAAGTTGTGATGCTGACCGGTGATAACGCACGCACTGCCGCGGCGATTGCGCAGACTGTAGGTATTAAACGTTTCGAAGCCGAAGTTTTGCCGCAGCAAAAGGCCGCGACGATCACATCAATGCGCTTGGCTGGTAAGCACGTCGGCATGGTTGGTGACGGTATCAACGATGCGCCGGCACTAGCGGCGGCGGATGTGAGCTTTGCTATGGGCGCGGGTTCGGACGTGGCGCTGGAGGCCGCCGACATCACGCTCATGCGTAACGACTTGGCCGGTATTGCTGCGGCGATTGATCTGTCGCGCGCCACGCTGAAGAAGATCAGACAGAACCTGTTCTTTGCTTTTATCTACAACGTGCTTGGCATCCCGCTCGCGGCGCTGGGTATGTTGAATCCCGTGATTGCCGGTGCGGCAATGGCGGCAAGTTCTGTATCGGTGGTGAGTAATTCACTGCTGTTGAAACGCTGGAAACCCTAAGGAGAAAATCATGGCAACAGCGACATTGAATATTCAGGGCATGACCTGCGGCGGTTGCGTACGCAGCGTGACCAATGCGCTGCAGAACGAAAGCGGCGTGTCCAAGGTTGAAGTGCTGCTGGAGAAAGGCACGGCGACAGTGGATTACGATCCGGCCGTGACCAGGCCCGAAACGTTGGCAGCGGCGATCGACGATATCGGCTTCGAGGCGAGCGTCTAAACGGAGTCAGCGCCAAGGGCGACAAACTCGCCCTCCAGGCGACCGGCGACTTTGTCGCCGAAGTAGAGCGCCGACTTTACGCTGATACGTGCCTTGCCCTTGCGCTGGAACATGCGCACGAAGCTATCCCACTTGTCGGGGTTAGCCAGTTGCGCAGTAGCGATGAAGTCGCCGGCAATCGATTCGTCGTAGCTCATGGTGTTACTTTGAATCACCAGCCGGCTACGAATACCCGTTGCCTTCATGCGTGTATGCAGCAATGACCAGGCCGACAGGATGGCCACAGCCGAGGCACTACCGCCGAAGACATTGGCGAAGTGATTGATGTTCGGCGCCAGCGGCGCGCTGAGGGTCAGCGAGTCGGCGGAGATGTTCTCGACGCCAATCTGCATGGCCCTGGAAAGCGGTATGTGGTCGTACAGATAGTGTTGCAGCGCTTCTTTGTCTGACAGGCTCATTGGATCTCCTTGTGGCGTCCTCATGATGCCAGCTAACGCCGGGATGTGTTCTTCCATAAAAAATACTGCTGACCCCATAGCCACAAGCGCGTTCGCGTAAAACGGTTGCCCTCCGCAGACGGGTATAATTGCGCCTTTATTTGATCTCTTCAGGAGCAGTTTGTGGGCCTCAATAGCGTTTCAGCCGGTAAGGATGTGCCAAACGATTTTAACGTCGTCATTGAAATCCCGATGCGTTCGGATCCGGTCAAGTACGAAGTGGACAAGGAAACCGGCGCGATTTTCGTTGACCGCTTCATGTCGACCGCCATGCATTACCCATGCAATTACGGCTATATCCCTGAAACCATCGCTGGCGACGGCGACCCGGTTGATGTGCTGATCGTTGCGCAACTGTCGCTGCCTCCTGGCGTTGTGGTTCGCTGCCGCGCACTGGGCATCCTCAAGATGACCGACGAAGCCGGTGAAGACGGCAAGCTGATCGCCGTGCCGGTGGACAAGCTGACCTCCTTCTACAAGGATGTGCAGACGCTGGACGATCTGCCACCAATCCTGCTGCAACGTATTGCTCACTTCTTCGAGCATTACAAGGATCTCGAGCCAGGCAAGTTCGTCAAGGTGAACGGCTGGGGCGATAAGGATGCCGCACACAAGGAAATCCTGGACGGTGTTGCGCAATACCAGGCGCAGAACAAGTAAACCTGTTGCTTATGTTCAATAGAACCCGTCCAGTGCAAGCTCGGCGGGTTTTTTATCGCGCCTGTTTAAATGGAGCATGCTCGTTGAGCTCATCCATATAAGCGTTGATCCCGCGTCCTTCGCGCTGCAGAAAGTGCGCAATCGCGGTGCGGAATTGAGGGTGGGCGACCCAATGCGCCGAGTAGGTAGTGACCGGCAGAAAACCGCGCGCGAGCTTATGTTCGCCCTGCGCCCCACCTTCAAACAGCTTGATGCCACGTGCAATGCAGAACTCTATCGCCTGGTAGTAGCAGGCCTCGAAGTGCAGGCAGGACACATGTTCCAGCTCGCCCCAATAGCGCCCCCACAGCGTGTCTTCAGTATAGAGATTCAGCGCCATCGCAATCGGTTGGTCCCCACGCGAGGCGACAACCAGCAAGATGTTGTCGGGCATGTACTTGCCCAAATGCTGGAAGAAAGCCGGCGCGAGATAGGGTTCGCGGCCGCGCACCGCATAGGTATTGGCGTAGCAGACATAGGCGAATGCCAAGTGCTCAGGAGTGATCTGGCTGCCAGTCAGGCATTGCAAAGTGATGCCCGCCTCGGCGACGCGACGTCGCTCCTGGCGAATTTTCTTGCGCTTGCTTTGCGTAAGTGCAGCCAGAAAGTGTTCGAAGTCGTTGAAGCCTGTGTTCTGCCAATGGAATTGCACGCCCTGGCGAATCAGCATGCCGTTGGCCTCCATCAATCCGGCCTCTTCCGGCGTTGGAAACAGCACATGCAAGGATGAAAATTCAGCTGCTTCGGCGTGCGCCAGTGCCGCTTCAAGCAAGGCCGCACGGGCTTCTGCATTGACGGCGAGCAGACGAGGACCTTGCACCGGCGAGAAAGGCACCGCACCGAGCAGCTTGGGGTAATAGCTGAGGCCATGCTGCGCGTAGGCATCGGCCCAGCTCCAGTCGAATACGAACTCGCCCATCGAGTGCGACTTGGCGTACAGCGGCATGGCTGCGAGCAGTGCATCACCTTCCCAAACCGTCAGCAGCATGGGCGCCCAGCCAGTTTGCGCATTGGTGCAACCGGTCTGTTCCAGGCCAGCCAGAAAGGCGTGTTGTAGGAAGGGTTGTGACCCGGATGAGGAACCGGCCAATTTATCCCACGCAGGTGCAGGGATTTCCGCGTAGCTATTGAACAAGAGGACTTGCATATGAGGCGGAGCATAGCCCGTGTTGTATGATTTCGGCTATGTCTACTCTTAAAATTGCTATCGCCCAGATCAATTGCACCGTGGGCGATCTGGCCGGGAACGCCGAGCGCATTATTGCTGCCGCCCGCGCCGCCCAGAAGCTGGGCGCTGATCTGCTGCTGACCCCTGAACTGGCTCTGTGCGGCTATCCCGCCGAAGACCTGCTGTTGCGCGAAGATTTCTATCGCGCCAATTTCGCTGAGCTGCAAAAGCTGGCCGCGGCTGTGCCTGGTCTCCCCATGGTGGTTGGCCACCCTGAGCGTGATGGCGAGAATTGCTATAACGCTGCCTCGCTGCTGTCCGGTGGCAAAATTGTGGCGACCTATCGCAAGCATCATCTGCCCAATTACGAAGTCTTCGATGAGGAGCGTTATTTCAGTCCCGGCAACGCAGCCTGCATTGTCGACATCAAAGGTGTGCGCTGCGGCATCAATATCTGCGCAGATGTATGGGAAGAGGGGGCTGCGGAAAAAGCCGCTGCTGCAGGCGCAGAGATTTTGCTCGTGTTGAACGCATCGCCCTTCCATGTCGGCAAGCAGCATCGGCGTTACAGCGTGCTGCGCGAACGCATTGCCAAGATGCATATTCCGGTGGTGTACGCCAACCTGGTTGGCGGGCAGGATGAACTCGTATTCGACGGCGCGTCATTTGCGTTGGATGCGACCGGCAAGGCGACCACGCAGCTGCCCGCATTTGTCGAGCAGACCGCGATTGTCGAATATGCCGACGGCAAGCTGTTGCCGGGTGAGATGGCGCCGGAGCAGTCCGACGAAGCCGCCGCCTATTCAGCGCTGGTTCTCGGCGTGCGCGACTATGTCGGCAAGAACGGTTTCCCTGGGGCACTGCTCGGCCTCTCCGGGGGCATCGATTCCGCCATCACGCTGTGCATTGCGGTCGATGCCCTGGGTGCGGACAAAGTGCGTGCGGTCATGATGCCGTCTCCCTATACCGCGCAGATGAGCCTGGATGATTCGCGCGAGATGATTCGTCTGCTCGGCGTGAAGTACGATGAGATCGCCATCGAGCCAGTGATGAATACTTATGCGGCGACACTGGCGCCGCTGTTCGCGGACCTGCCCAAGTCGCAATGGGATACTACTGAAGAGAATGTGCAGGCCAGAGCGCGCGGCATGATCCTGATGGCCTTGTCCAACCGCACTGGTTCCATCGTGCTGACGACCAGCAACAAGAGCGAAACGGCGGTTGGCTACGCTACGCTTTACGGCGACATGGCCGGCGGCTATGCGGTGATCAAGGACGTGATGAAGACTTTCGTCTACCGCCTGTCGCGCTACCGTAACACCGTGTCCTACGTCATTCCTGAAAACATCATCACGCGTGCCCCGTCCGCGGAGCTAAAGCCAGGTCAAACCGACCAGGACAGCTTGCCTCCGTACGAGGTGCTGGATGCCATCATTGAGGCCTACATGGAGCACAACCAGTCACCGCGTGAGATCATTTCCCGGGGTTACTCGGAAGCCGATGTGCGCCGCGTTGTCGGTCTGCTCAAGCGCAACGAATACAAGCGCCGCCAGGCTGCCATCGGCATCCGCATTTCGCAAAGAGGATTTGGCAAGGACTGGCGGTATCCGATAACATCCGGGTATCAGGATGAATACTGAAATCCACAGGAGAAAAAACAATGAAGAAAATTGAAGCCATCATCAAGCCGTTCAAGCTCGACGAAGTGCGCGAAGCGCTGCATGAAGTCGGCGTAACCGGTCTGACGGTGACGGAAGTCAAGGGTTTCGGTCGTCAGAAGGGTCACACCGAGCTGTATCGCGGCGCTGAGTACGTGGTCGACTTCTTGCCTAAGATCAAGCTGGAAATCATCGTGGCCGACAATCATGTCGATCCAGCCATCGAAGCCATCATCAAGGCATCGCGTACCGGTAAGATCGGCGACGGCAAGATTTTTGTCACACCCGTCGAGCAAGTCGTGCGTATCAGAACCGGCGAAACCGGCGACGCAGCGATTTGAAGCGAAAGTGCATGACGCAAAAGCCCACCTTGAAGGTGGGCTTTTTTTATGGCTCGTTGTTCGTCGACTTGATAAGTATTTGCAAAAAAAGCTTTTTTTTTCGTTAAAATCCTAAAAACGATCGAACTGATAAAAATTTCATGCAAGGGGCGGATACCATGAGTAAGTTCAAAATGTGGCAAAGGATGGCCTTTTGCAGTTCAGCACTGTTGGCGTACACGCCGCTGCAGGCGCAAGAGGCCGCCAAGTGGGGGCCGCATATCGATCTCGAAGCCAAGCCCGGAAGCAAGCGTACCCTCGGTGAAGTCGACTTCTTTATGCCGGTACACCAGGACAGCGACACGCTGGTTTTTGCCAACGTGCGCACTCGCTTCGACGACGAAAGCAGCCGCGAAGGCAATTTTGGCTTGGGCGTGCGCCAGATGCAGGCCAGCGGTTGGAATCTCGGCGCTTACGGATACTTTGACCGCCGCCGTACGACCAATGATCAATATTTCAACCAGGCCACGATTGGCTTGGAGGCGCTCGGTCATGATTTCGACTTTCGCACGAATGCTTATTTACCGGTAGGCACCAAGGTTCGCGAGCTCCCCGAAGTCAGCACCGCGAGCATTTCGGGCGCGTCCGTTCTGGTCAGTAGCGATTTACGCGAAGAGCGCGCCTTGAAGGGGTTCGACCTCGAGGCGGGTTGGCGTACGCCGCTGTTTGATAGCGAGGCCGCGCGTCAGCTGCGGATTTATGCTGGCGGCTATCGTTTCAGCGATAGCGTTTCGACCGTTCAAGGCCCGCGTTTGCGGGCCGAATTGGCGCTTGAAGATCTGCCTGGCCTGGCGCCCGGTGCCCGCCTCTACCTGGGTGCAGAAACACAGCACGACAGCCAGCGTGGCACTCAGAATTTTATTTCGCTGCGCATCCGTATTCCGCTGGGCAAAGAAAGCAGCTACAGCAATCGCCTGACGGCCCAGGAACGGCGCATGACGGCGCCTGTCATGCGCGATGTGGATATCGTGACCCAGGCCCGCACCCGGGCGACTGTGGTCGAAACGGCAAGTACCACCGCCGGGGGACAGACCCTCACCGCCATCAATGGCACGAGTTTCGCGGGCACGGATCTGAGCGCGCAGCTGGCTACCGCAGGCGCCAATTCGACGGTCGTGCTCTCGGGCACTTTCAGTACATCCGCTAAGTCGACCCTGCAAGCGGGGCAAACCTTGACGGCGGGGACGGTATTGGTCCGCACGCCGAGCGGCCGGGTCGTGCCCCTGACGACCTCCGCCACCATCAATGCCGCCATCTCCAATGGCAACGCTACGATCGAGGCTGCTAACAACAGCACCATTTCCGGCCTTGTCGTCACAAATACGAGTGTGGGTATCAACGCTCAAGGCGTTGTGGTTCCCCTTGGTGTGAGCGGGGTCACTATCGCCAACAATTCGATTACCGTCACGGGCCCAGGCGGTGGCGGCCTGGCTGCGGTGGCTCTCGTAGGCGGGAACAGCACGGTGAGCGGCAACACCTTGACCGCCATCGCCACCACCACTTCCACCAGTAACTTGGCTGCTCTATTCATGAATGGCGTTTCCGCCACCATTACGGGCAACACTTTCTCCGCCACGAATGTCAGTAGCGGATCGAGCCGTGCGCTCAACCTGCAAAACAACCCGACCATCAATGCTGGCTCCACCGGCAATACGCTGCTCTCAGGCAGTTGCTTCCTGAACGCGGGCATCACGGGTTCTATCGGCCTCGCCAATGGCGCGACCTGTCCGTAGCCGATTTCTGGACGGTGTACCCTCGCTCGTTGAGTGGGGGGGCGCTGAACCCTGGTTTTGCCAGCGGGGCCGGTTCGCCGGATCGATGGGGAGGATGTGAAAGGGGCGTGTTGACGAGCACGCAGGGGATCGATAGCGCTGTGTTTACGTCTTGCGCTTCAGCAAAACCGTCACTGCACCGCCGCCGCCCTCCGACGCCCGCGTCTGTGCATAGGCCAGTACTTCTTTTCGATTGGCCAGCCAGTTGCGCGCCAACTCTTTCAACACTGGTTCGCGACCCGGAGAGCGCAAGCCCTTGCCGTGGATGATGCGAACGCAGCGATGGCCGGCAATCAGCGAGGTCGCGAGAAACTCGGACATGGCAATGCGCGCCTGTTCGCGGTTCATGCCATGCAGATCAAGTTGCGCTTGAGATACCCAACGGCCGGCGCGTAGGTCGCGCAGCACTAGTTGCGGAATGCCATTGCGCGCAAAGGCCAGCTCATCGCCACCTTCAAGCATGATCTCGAACGGTGCAGCATCCAGACTTTCGGCCAAGGCCAGGATTTCGTCCATTTCGCGTTGACGTGGAATGGCCAGCGGAGGTGGGAGATTATGTTCGACCTTGTCATGCCTGAGCGGCACGACATCTGCGACTTCTTCACGAAACAACGCCCGCTCTTCCGGAGCGAGCTCCGCAGGCGGGCGTTGTTTTTTCATGCGAAGACCGACTTACTTGAGATCGCTTATTTCAAGTCATCCAGGTAGCGCTCGGCATCAAGCGCGGCCTGGCAACCGCTGGCGGCGCTGGTGATAGCCTGGCGGTAGATGTGATCTTGCACATCGCCGGCAGCGAACACGCCCGCAATGCTGGTCTGGGTGGCGTTGCCGTTGCGACCGCCTTCGGTCACGATGTAACCGCCCTCCATGTTCAATTGCCCGGCAAAGATATCGGTATTCGGCTTGTGGCCAATGGCGATGAACACGCCCTTCAGATCGATATCCTCAGTCTTGCCATCTGCGGTGCTCTTGATGCGCATGCCGGTGACGCCGGTCTTGTCGCCCAGCACTTCGTCCAGCGTGGTATTCCACTTGATGGTGACCTTGCCTTCTTTTTCACGGGCGAAAAGCTTGTCGGCCAGAATCTTTTCCGAGCGGAACTTGTCACGGCGATGCACCACGGTGACATGGCGAGCGATGTTTGACAGATACAGCGCTTCCTCGACCGCGGTGTTGCCGCCGCCGACCACGGCCACGTCCTGGCCCTTATAGAAAAAGCCATCACAGGTCGCGCAAGCCGACACTCCCTTGCCGGAGAAGGCTTCTTCGGAAGGAATGCCCAGATACTGGGCCGAAGCGCCAGTGGCGATGATCAGCGCGTCGCAGGTATAGGTGCCCTGGTCGCCGATCAGGGTGAAAGGCTTTTCGGTCAGCTTGGCGGTATGGATGTGGTCAAAAATCATTTCGGTATTGAAGCGTGCTGCGTGGGCTTCAAAGCGCGCCATCAACGCCGGGCCCTGCACGCCATCAGCGTCAGCCGGCCAGTTATCCACATCGGTCGTCGTCATCAGTTGGCCGCCCTGAGCGATGCCGGTGATGATGACGGGGTTAAGGTTGGCGCGCGCGGCGTAGACCGCAGCCGTGTAGCCAGCCGGGCCGGAGCCGAGGATCAGCAAGGGGATGTGGCGGGTGGTGCTCATGATGGATGGTTTCCGATTCTGTTTTAGGTCAGGGCGCGATTATAAGGGGCTCTAGCTAGTTGGGGTTTCCAAAGGGCATGCCCACTTTGCGTTTCATTTAACTGGGGCCGACGAGCAGATTTATCAAGTCCTGACAGGTTTAGGTGTCAGTTTTATCAAGTACCGAAGTCAAGGCTTGGTCTCCAGCCCGAAAAGGGGTTTTATCCTTGCTTTGGTCCCTGGGTCCGCTAGCTACCATGGGATGCTGCTCAGCGTCCGTGTGCGATGCGAGCCTTTTTGCAAGAAACGTAGCGAATGACAGCAATGGCCGAACGAAACTCATCTCAACCTTTGCCGGAAAAAATAGCCGCCCTCGTGCATGAGGCGCGCTGGCTGCTGGTCGCCGCCGTGGGCGTTTATTTGGGTTTGGTCCTGTGGGGCTACAACAAGGCTGATCCAGGTTGGTCGCATTCGGCGCTGAATATCGAAGTCGCCAATCCTGGCGGCAGGTTTGGCGCCTGGCTGGCCGACCTGATGCTGTATCTGTTTGGCTTGTCGACCTGGTGGTGGGTAGCCTGCCTGGGCTTTTTACTGGCCTGGGGTTATCGCCGCCTCGGTTTTGTTTCGGAAACCAATCGTCGTCATCTGTCGGTAGCGCTGGCCGGCTTTGTTGTGCTGCTGATAGCCAGCAGCGGCATCGAGTCCCTGCGCTTCTGGAGCATCAAGGCCGCGCTGCCGTTGGAGCCGGGCGGCATGCTGGGTCACGAAGTGGCCCGCCTGTCGCTGAAGTATCTGGGCTTCACTGGTGGCACGCTGATTCTGCTTACCCTGTTCTGTTTAGGGCTATCGCTATTCGCTGGCGTGTCCTGGATCAGCTTTGTCGAACGCTTCGGTTTCCTGCTTGAGCGCATGTACGTCGGCACCATCAATGCCTGGCAAACCTGGCAGGACAAGCGCATTGGCCGTGTGGTGGCCGAGCGCCGCGAAGCCATTGTCGATGTTCAACTGAAGAAGCAGGAGGCCAATCCGCCTCCGCCAGTGCGCATCGAGCCAATGGCGCAGGAAGTCCCGCTCGCCAAGAAGGCCGAAGTGCGGATCGAGAAAGAGCGCCAGGCGCCATTGTTCTTTGATGCCCCCGGCGGCGCTTTGCCGCCGTTGCATCTGCTGACCGAGCCTACGCATAATCCTGAAGACTTGCCAAGCGCCGATACGCTTGAATTTACGTCCCGCCTGATCGAACGCAAGTTGGCCGACTTCGGCGTCAATGTACAGGTGCTGGCCGCTTTCCCTGGCCCTGTGGTAACCCGTTACGAAATCGAACCCGCCACCGGCGTGAAGGGCAGCCAGATTGTCAATCTGGCTAAAGATTTGTCGCGCGCCCTGTCGCTGGTCAGCATCCGTGTGGTCGAGACGGTGCCAGGCAAGTCGTGCATGGCGCTGGAGTTGCCGAATACCAAGCGCCAGACCGTGCGCCTGACCGAAATCATTGGTTCGCGCGCTTATCACGATTTGAATTCGCCGCTGGCGGTGGCGTTGGGCAAGGATATTTCCGGCCAGCCCACGGTTACCGATCTGGCCAAAGCACCGCACTTGCTGGTTGCAGGCACGACCGGTTCCGGCAAGTCGGTCGGCATCAATGCCATGATCCTGTCGCTGGTGTACAAGTCCGAACCCAAGGACGTACGCATGATCATGATCGACCCCAAGATGCTGGAGCTGTCGATCTATGAAGGCATTCCGCATCTGCTGGCGCCGGTTGTCACCGACATGAGCAAGGCCGGCCACGCGCTGAACTGGTGTGTGGGCGAAATGGAAAAACGCTACAAGCTGATGTCGGCGTTGGGCGTGCGAAATCTGGCAGGCTTCAACAGCAAGCTTGCCGAGGCTAGGAAGAGCGGCAACCCCATCGGCAATCCGTTCTCGCTGACACCGGAAACCCCCGAGCCGCTGGAGCACATGCCGTACATCGTGGTCATCATCGACGAACTTGCTGACTTGATGATGGTGGTGGGCAAGAAGGTTGAGGAGTTGATTGCGCGCCTGGCGCAGAAGGCGCGCGCCGCCGGTATTCATCTGGTATTGGCGACGCAGCGTCCGAGTGTGGATGTGATCACCGGACTGATCAAGGCCAACATCCCGACCCGTATCGCCTTCCAGGTTTCCAGCAAGATCGATTCGCGCACGATTCTCGACCAGATGGGCGCCGAAGCGCTGCTGGGTCAAGGCGATATGCTCTACCTGCCGCCGGGCAGCGGCTTGCCGGTGCGTGTGCATGGCGCCTATGTGGCTGACGATGAAGTGCATCGCGTGGTGGATCACCTGAAGAAGGTTGGTCCGCCGGATTACATCGACAGCATTCTGACTGCGCCGGCGCCGGACGAAGAAGGTGGCGGTACGCTATCCAGCGGTGGTGGCGAGGGTGGCGGCGAGTCGGACGAACTTTACGATCAAGCCGTCGAAGTCGTGTTGAAGACGCGCCGTCCATCCATCTCTCTGGTGCAGCGCCATCTGCGCATCGGTTACAACCGCGCTGCCCGCCTGATCGAGCAAATGGAAAAAGCCGGCCTGGTCTCGGCCATGAATGGTGCCGGCAGCCGTGAAGTATTGGCGCCGGATAATCGCGAATAAAAATAGAAAAGCAAGTAGCCAGGAAGACGACGTAGGACGGGGACTATTAGCAGGCTGGCTCGGCCTCTGGCAAAATGTGCCAATGAAAACCCTAATCGCTTCTTCCTTTGTCCTGCTGGCGGTACTCAGCAACTCGGCTTTCGCTGGCGGTATTGATCAGCTCAAGGCCTTTCTCAGCGAAACCAAATCGGCCAAGGCCAATTTCGTGCAGGTGGTCGAAACCAAGTCTGGCCGCAAGCCACAGAAGTCCGCCGGCACCATGGTCTTTGCCCGCCCCGGCAAATTCCGCTGGAGCTATGAGTCGCCGTACCAGCAGCTCCTGGTCAGCGATGGCACCAAGCTATGGACCTACGACAAGGATTTGGAACAGGTGACGATCAAAAAGCTCGGTACAGCACTGGGCAGCAGTCCGGCTGCGTTGATCGCCGGTGACGGCGATCTCGACAAGAACTTCACCCTGAGCGAGCCGGGCAAGGTCGAGAACATGGAGATCGTGGACGCAGTGCCCAGGTCCCAAGACAGCACCTTCCAGCGCGTGCGCATCGGTTTCGTGAACAAGGTGCCCAAGCTGATGGAAGTGCGCGACAACTTTGGCCAGGTCACCACGCTGACCTTCACCAGCTTCGAGCGCAATCCTTCACTGCCAGCTGGCAGCTTTACCTTCACGCCGCCCAAGGGCGCTGATGTTGTTGGCGAGTAGGCCGTGAGCGAAGACCTGCTCGGCGCGCAAATGGCGCCACATGCGCCGCTGGCCGAACTACTGCGTCCCAAGACACTGGCTGAAGTGATCGGCCAACAGCATCTGCTCGGACCCGGCAAGCCCTTACGCCTGGCATTCGAATCCGGTACGCCGCATTCGATGATTCTGTGGGGCCCGCCGGGCGTGGGCAAGACCACGCTGGCGCGGCTGATGGCGGATAGTTTTGACGCCGAGTTCATTGCGTTGTCCGCTGTGTTCTCGGGTGTCAAGGATATCCGCGAGGCCATGCAGCAAGCTGAGTTCACGGCGACGCAATCGGGCCGGCGCACGATTCTGTTTGTTGATGAAGTGCATCGCTTCAACAAGGCGCAGCAGGATGCCTTCTTGCCCTATGTCGAAAGCGGCATCATTACCTTCATTGGCGCTACTACTGAAAACCCATCCTTTGAAGTAAATTCGGCCTTGCTGTCGCGGGCTGCGGTGTACGTACTGCAAAGCCTGAGCGAGGCCGATCTGACGAAGTTGTTTGAGCGGGCCCGCAGCGAAGCCTTTGCTGAAGTTGATTTCGAAGACGACGCCCGTGACCGTCTGGTCGGATATGCCGACGGCGATGCGCGGCGATTATTAAATGTGCTCGAGCAAATCCGCACGGCGGCCGAAACCGCTGGCGTGGAGAAAATCGACACACCGTTCCTGGAGAATGCCCTCGCCAGTGACCTGCGCCGCTTCGACAAAGGTGGGGATGCCTTCTATGACCAGATTTCTGCCCTGCACAAGTCGGTGCGCGGCTCTGACCCGGATGCGGCCTTGTACTGGCTGGTGCGCATGCTCGATGGCGGTGCCGATCCGCTCTACCTGGGGCGCCGCCTGGTGCGCATGGCGATCGAGGATATCGGTCTGGCTGATCCGCGTGCCTGGGAAGTGTCGCTGAACGCCTGTGCTATCTACGAACGCCTGGGCAGCCCGGAGGGCGAACTAGCGCTGGCCGAGGCGGCCCAGTACCTGGCCATCGCGGCCAAATCGAACGCCGCCTATGCCGCGTATAATGCGGCTCGCGCCCATGTGGCCAAAGACAAGTCTCGACCGGTGCCAAATCACCTGCGCAATGCGCCGACCAAGCTGATGAAGAACATGGGCCTGGGCAAGGAATACCGCTATGCGCATGACGAACCCGAGGCCTATGCCGCCGGCGAAAACTATTTCCCGGAAGGCATGGCCAAGCCGCACTGGTATCAGCCGACACCACGCGGCCTTGAATTGAAAATTGCAGACAAGCTGGCGCATTTGCGCGAGCTCGACAAACAAGCATTGAAGAAAGAAAAGTAATGATCGACATTCAGCTTCTCCGCACCCAACTCGATGTGGTGACCGCCCGCCTGGCAACTCGCGGCGTGAGTTTCGATGCGGCCGCATTCCAGACCCTGGAGGATGAACGCAAGGTTTTGCAAACCCGCACCCAGGATCTGCAGGCCAAGCGTAATTCGCTGTCCAAGCAGATCGGCATGTTGAAAGGCAAGGGCGAAGATGCTTCCTCAGTGCTAGCTGAAGTTGCCGGCCTTGGCGACGAGCTGAAGGTGAATGAGGACGCGCTGGCTGCGTTGCAATTGCGCATGAATGCCTTCCTGCAAAACATCCCTAATCTGCCACACGAGTCGGTGCCGGTGGGCAAGGATGAACATGACAACGTCGAAGTGCGTCGCTGGGGCAACCCGCGCAGCTTCGATTTCGAGGTCAAGGATCATGTCGACGTCGGCGCTGCGCACGGCCTTGATTTCGAGACCGGCACCAAGCTATCCGGTTCGCGCTTCACTTTCATGAAGGGTAGCATTGCGCGCCTGCATCGTGCGCTTGCTCAGTTCATGCTGGATGTGCAAACTTCTGAACACGGTTATACCGAGTGTTACACCCCGTACATCGTCAATGCCGAAACTCTGCTCGGTACCGGCCAGTTGCCTAAGTTCGAGGGCGACCTGTTTGCCGCTAACAAGGGTGGCCAGGAAGGCGAGGGCGAGGCACTGTACCTGATCCCGACTTCGGAAGTCACGCTGACCAACTCCGTGCGTGGCGATATGCTGGCAGCGGACGCGTTACCGCTCAAGCTGACCGCGCACACGCCGTGTTTCCGCTCCGAAGCTGGCTCCTATGGCCGCGATACACGCGGCATGATTCGCCAGCATCAATTCGACAAGGTTGAAATGGTGCAGATCGTGCATCCGGAAAAGAGCTACGCGGCGCTCGACGAAATGGTCGGCCACGCCGAAGCCATCCTGCAGAAGCTGAATCTGCCTTACCGTTTGTTGTCGCTCTGTACCGGTGACATGGGTTTTGGTGCCAGTAAGACTTTCGACCTTGAAGTGTGGCTGCCGGCGCAGAATGCCTATCGTGAAATTTCCTCATGCTCGAATTGCGAAGCCTTCCAGGCACGCCGCATGCAGACGCGTTTCAAGAACGAGCAGGGCAAGAATGAGCTGGTGCATACGCTGAACGGTTCCGGCCTGGCCGTGGGCCGCACGCTGGTGGCGGTGCTGGAGAACTATCAGAACGCCGATGGCAGCGTGACGATCCCGGAAGCGTTGCGCCCATACATGGGTGGCGTGGAAGCGATCAAGGCCGCTTAAGCAAATTAAGCGCTAGCTGCTTAAATAAAAGGGCAACAGCAATGTTGCCCTTTTTGTTTTCTCACTCTGCATCTGTTCAGAAATCTGCGACGTATATATCCCTGAGCGCACTTTGCCGCTTTAACCCACAGGAGAATACCGATGAAGAAAATGACTGCTGCCATTGCTCTGGCGCTTATCGCTGTTGGCGCCGCACAAGCACAATCCGTTGCTCACAATAACGGCCTGCTGACCGATGCAAGCGGTCGCGTCCTGTACACCTTCGACAAGGACGAGGCTGGCAAGAGTAACTGCAACGGCACTTGCGTGGGCAACTGGCCACCATTCTTCGCCGGCGCGGATGGCAAGAGCAAGGGCGACTACAGCGTGGTGACCCGCGACGACGGCACCAAGCAATGGGCGCTGAAGGGCAAGCCGCTTTACTACTTCGCGGCAGATGCCAAGCCTGGCGATACGACTGGCGATGGCAAGGGTGGCGTGTGGCACGTAATCAAGGCCGCCAACTAATTCGTTGCCGCTTCGTACATGACGCTGCGGTTTGAATGGATAAGCTGCAGCGCTTTATTTTTTGTCGAGCACGAATGGCGGTCTATAGGGCGGCTCAAAGCGCGTCAACGTGTCGTAATAGGTCCGGATGTTCTCGACCATGATCACGGCTTCGCCACCACGCGCCCGACCGCTCTTGAGGCGGCTGTAATACTCGGGCCGCGCCAGCAGAGGCAGAACCTTCTTCATGTCGTACCAGGAGTTGGGGTCGCGCTTCAAGCCCTCGGCGAAGGTGCGAGCGCCATTCATATGCCCCATGCCCAGGTTGTAGGCCGCTAGCGCCAGCCATAGTCGATCCGGCTCCTTGATTTCCTCGGGCAGGTCATCGGACAGGTCGGCCAGATATTTCGAACCCGCCACGATGCTTTGCTTGGGATCAAGCCGGTTGGTGACCCCCAGGCGGTCCGCAGTATCACCCGTCAGCATCATGATGCCGCGCACGCCGGTGAATGAAGTGGCCTGGTTATCCCATTTCGATTCCTGATAGGCCAGTGCCGCCAGCAGTCGCCAATCGATACCGGTAATTTCCTGCGCGTCCTGGAAATAGTGACGGTACTCCGGCAGCTTGTCGCGGATATCTTCCAGGAAGCGCGAGATGCCTGCTTCGGTGATGCGCCAGATGTGGCCGAAATAGCGGTCGTCAATCCGCGCCAGCGTGCCATCGTTGCGGGCGGTTTGAAGGAAGGTCAGGGCTTTGGTGTACAGCTCGGATTCGCCGTCGGCAAAGGCCCAGCCCAATTGCAGGCGGCCGGGCAGCTCAACGCCAATGCGTAGTTCAGGGTAGTAATTGGAGGCAATGGCGAAATGCAGCGAGTCGGTCACGACCAGATCGATTTTTTGCTCAGCCACTTTGGCCAGCAATTCAATTTCGTCGCCGTTGCCTGAGTCGACCAATTGCGGATGGCTGGACAGCTTGCTCAGGATGTCGCGGGCAGGCGAGTGCGGACTTAAGGTCAGCGTCTTGCCCGCCAGCTCATCCACCTCGGTCGGCCCGAAGTGGTCCGAGTGATTGACCACGACGTAACGTGACTCACGCAGGACCGGGCTGAAGAACAGGTCGCTATTGCCCTCGCTGATCGGCATTGAGGCCGCGATATGAATGCGGCCATCGCGGAGCAGCTTGGCGAGCTGTTCCGGATCCTTGGCGACGACAACGCGTAGCTTGACCCCCAGCTCCTCGGCAAAGGAGGCCGCCAGGTCATATTCGTAACCGCTGGGCACGCCATCTTCCACCTGATAAAAAGCCGGTGTATTGCGGATGCCGACCACGAGCTCGCCGACATGGGCTGGCGGCGCAAGGCGCGAACAGGCCGTTGTCAGGCAGAGGCAGGCGATAACAAACAGAAGAGCGAGTACCGATGTTCTGGCGACCCTGGCTACTAGGGTGGGGAACATGCTGCTCCTCACGATGGGGGGACGCGCATTTTGCCACATTCAGAACACGCAAACCTGACGCACCAGCGCCCGTTTCGGTGATACAATCGCGCCCCTACGCGGAGAGGTGGCAGAGTGGTCGAATGTACCTGACTCGAAATCAGGCGTACTGCAAGGTACCGTGGGTTCGAATCCCACCCTCTCCGCCAATTAAACAGCCACCCTTGAGGTGGCTTTTTAATTGGTGCAGCAGGTCGGTAAGCAGAACCCATCTGGGTTCGACTAAGCGAGCACTGCTCGCTTGGGCAGCCCGAAGGCTGGTCCGCGCAGCGGACGACTGGTCCGGCCTAAGCCGGGACGGTCGCAATCCCACCCCTTATTTAAAGCCGCCTACGGCGGCTTCTCATTGATGGCATTAGGGCTTCCCCACCTAACCCGCAAAAACAACCTGTCGGTTTTTCTGCCATCAAAGTTTCATATTGATCATATTAATATATCAAGCCTTTGATATTAAATATATATTTTTTCTGGCACGCCACATGCTAATAGATGATTGTCTTTTAGGAGAGAATCATGAAGTTGCAAAAGTTGCTAGTAGGTGCTGCCCTGGCCCTGTCCTGTGCGCTGGTTTCTGTGTCGGCCTCCGCTGTGCTGGTGACCGAAACCGGCCTGTCGAACGGACTGAATACCAACAGCCTGACGCTGCCAGTAACCGGCGGCGCCCAAAATTATTTTGCCGGCCTGCAAAAACTGTCAGTGGGCGGCAATGCCGAACTGGCTTACTGCATCGATCCATTCCAGTGGTCGCCAACCAGTCCTGTCAATTACGTAGCGCGCACGGACTTCAGCGTGTTCTTCGGCGCCAAGGCCAGCGATATCAGCAAGCTGTACTCGCTCTTCTATACCAGCACCCTGCAACACAATGCCACCGGCAACCTCAACGCAGCAGGCTTCCAGCTGGCGCTGTGGGAAATCGTTGGCGATAACAAGGTTCTCGGCACGGGTGTTGTTCATACCGACACCAATACCAATGCAAGCATTGTCAGTACCGCGCAAAGCATGCTGAACGCCCTGGGCGGCGTCGCTGGTCATGACCAGTTCAGCTACAAAATCCTGACTAGCAGCACCAACCAGGACTACCTGGTGGTGACCCAGATTCCTGAGCCAGAAAGCTACGCCCTTGTGGTGCTGGCTCTGGCAGCGCTTGGCTTTGCCTCGCGTCGGAAGATCTAACGAGCGAGCAGCGCTTGTTTGAGTTTCGGCCCTGTGTAACAACAGGGCTTTTTTTTGCCTGCATTGATCAAGTTCGATTATGTATGTATAAATACATTTGCTTGGTTCGCTTGGCAAGTTTAGGTACTTGCGTAACCAGGGTAGACTAAGGCAGGATTAAGCAGGTGCTTCTTGGGGCTAGGCATGAATCATGTTTCTCCACCGCAAGGCTCAATTTCCCCTACCAGCTTTGAAGAGCGTTTGGCCAGCGTGCAGCTGCGCCAGATCTTTCAACACGCCCCCATCGGTATGGCCTTGCTCGATTTGCAAGGCAACTGGCTGGACGTAAACGGGCAGTTTTGCCGCATCGTAGGTTATTCCCGCGACGAGCTTCTGGTTCGCGCGTTTCGCGATATCACCGTAGCCGAGGATATCGCCATTGATACCGGCCTGCTGGCACAACTGCTGGCGGGCAAGATTCCCTCCTATCAGCGCGAGAAGCGCTACATCCGTAAAGACGGCACGCCGATCTGGGTCGAACTGGCTGTATCGCTGGCGCGCAATGCGCAAGATGAGCCGGAATACCTGATTACGCAGATCGTCGATATCAACTCGCTCAAGCTGGCGCATGACGCCTTGCGGGAGCGCGAACTCACGCTCGAAGCCATTCTTGGCGCGTTGCCAGTCGGTGTGCGCATGGCCAGCGCCAATGGGCACATCGTCTCGGCCAATCTGGCCAGCCTGGAAATCTGGTGCGGCGTTGGTGGCGAGATGGTGCACGAGGGTGTCTATCGAGCCTGGGACGCCGCGACCGGAACTGCGCTGGAAGGCGACGATTGGCCCTTGCAACGCACCTTCGCGACAGGCAAAGGTGTGGAGGCTCAACTGCTGGACATTCTCTGCTTCGATGACACGCCGAAAACCGTGCTCTGCTCAGTGCTGCCTATCATTGATGATCAAAGCCGGATGATAGGGGCGATCGAAGTGATTCAGGATATGACCCGCTGGCTGAAGCTGGAACAACAACTTCTGGTGCGCACCCGCGAACTGGAAAATCGCAACAAGGAACTTGAGCAGTTTGCCTATGTCGCATCACATGACCTTCAGGAGCCGTTGCGCAAGGTCAGCAGTTTTGTGCAACTCTTTGCCAAGCGCTACGCCGAGCAGGTGGACGAAACCGGGCAGTCCTATCTGAATTTTGCGGTGGATGGCGCCCGCCGCATGCAGTTGCTGATCGACGACTTGTTACATTACTCCCGCGTCAGCCGTGGTGGCAGCGAGCCGGTGCCAGTTGACCTGGAGCGGGTGTACAAGGCATTGGCGCAAGACTTCAGCCAGGTTCTGGCTGAAACAGGCGGGGAGTTACTGTGCGGCCCCTTGCCTGTAGTGCTGGGTGAGCCGACGCAAATGCGCGCCTTGATGCAGAACCTGATCGGCAATGCGCTCAAGTATCACCAGCCGGGCCGGGCACCGCGTGTGGAGGTTACAGCAGAAACAAATGAGCAAGGTGTGGCGACGATTCATGTGCGGGATAACGGCATCGGCATCGAAAGCCGTTTCTTTGAGCGGATTTTTGTCATCTTTCAGCGTTTGCACAATCGCGCTGAATATCCGGGTAGCGGTATCGGACTAGCGATCTGCAAGCGCATTGCCGAAAACCACGGTGGCCGTTTGTGGCTTGAGTCAGTACCAGGCGAAGGCACGACTTTTCATTTCACTATTACAACAGCAGGAGTAGAGAATGAAGCCGGTTGAAGTACTGTTGGTTGAGGATGACCCAGGTGATGTGATCCTGACGCAGGAGGGCTTGCGTGCCTCCAAGCTGCACATCAACCTGCATGTGGTGGACAACGGCGAAAAGGCCCTGGCCTTTTTACGCCAGGAGCCGCCGTATGATGATGCGCCTCGGCCCGGCCTGATCATTCTCGACCTTAATCTGCCCCGTGTGAATGGCATGGAAGTATTGCGCGAGATCAAGTCAAATGACGATCTTCGCACCATTCCCACAGTGATCCTGACCACCTCGCGCGCCGAAGAAGATGTCATCAAGAGCTATAAGCTCGGCGCCAATTGTTATGTCTCGAAGCCGCTCAACCTGGATGAGTTTGTAAAAGTTGTTGGCTCGATCGAAAGCTTCTGGTTTACGGTGGTTGAAATAGCTGGCTGAAACGGTTTCGAGCAGGGGGAAGCATGCGACTCCGGGTGCTGTTGGTTGAGGACGATTTTGGCGATGCTGCGCTCGTCGAAATCTTTCTGCATGAAGCTTGGGCAACCAGTCCGCCGGAGGTCATGCATGTAGCGTCCATGGCGGAAGCGACGCAGGCCCTTGCAGCCAACGCGTATGACATCGTGCTGTGCGATTTATCCTTGCCGGATGCCGAAGGCATGGACACCGTCATCGAGCTGCGCAACAGCACTCATGGCACGCCTATCGTGGTGCTCACTGGCCGCGACGATCCGGAATTTTCTCTCAGCCTGATCGAGCGCGGCGCCCAGGATTACCTCAACAAGCGCGAACTGACCGCCGCCAACCTGATGCGGGCAATTCGTTATGCCATCGAGCGTGACCGCCAGGCAGCGCAATTACGCATGGCCATGCGCATTGAAAAATTGCGCCGCGAAATCCTTGTGCGTATCGCCGAGGATTGCCCCTTGCGCGAAACGCTCGACGGGATTGGGGACTTCCTGCTGCAGGAAGCCGGTTGTACCGGCTATCTGTTCGCCATCGAAAAGCAGGGCGAATTCGATGATGGCATTGCCAGCGAGGGCGACAGCAGCCTGCGCTGGAGCGGCGGCGAGATGGCGCTGACCGATGCGCAGCAAGGCGGCGCCCGCTTGTATGCGATTGCCGCCAGTGGCGGCCATACGCTGGGCAGCCTGGCGGTTCGGATTCAGGAATCAACCAGCAGCAGCGACATTCTCGCCCTGTGCATTCAACATGCCACTGATCTGGCTGCATTGGCGATCGAACGGCATCGCATTCATCGCGAACAGAAGCTGGCGGCCATGGTGTTTCGCGCGGTAGGGCAGGCCATCATCATTACCAACGCGGCGCTCAATGTGGTCAGCGTGAATCCATCGTTCTGTAGTCTCCTCGGTTATTCTGAAGAGGAGGTCATCGGCAGCAAACCATCGCTACTGACTGCCGCAGTTCACGACGAAGGTTTCTATCTTGAAATGTGGCAGCGTCTGCAACAGAGCGGACACTGGTCGGGCGAGGTGGTGGACAGGCGCAAGAATGGCGAGCTGGTGACCTTTCTCGCCGACATCAATGCCATCAGTGGCGCGCATGGCGGAATCGAGCGCTACGTCTGCATGCTCTCCGATATCAGTGAGCGCAAGCAGTTTGAAGAAACCATCAGCCGCTACGCCAATTTCGACCCGCTGACTTGCCTGCCCAATCGACGCCTGTTCCTAGACCGCATGGCCCAGGAAATCCTGCGCTCGCGCCGCACCGATGTCGGCTTTGCCTTGCTCTTCATCGATCTGGATCGCTTCAAGGATGTGAACGACACCTTTGGCCATTACATGGGCGATCTGCTCTTGCAGCAGACCTCCGAACGCTTGCTGAGTTCGGTACGCGCCACCGATACGGTCGCGCGCCTGGGCGGCGACGAATTCACCGTGCTGCTGACCGGCATCAACAATGTTCACGACGTGGATCAACTGGCGCCGAAGATCCTGCATGCACTGAACGAACCATTTATATTGCAGGGCGAACATGTGCTCGGCGGTGCGAGCATCGGCATCACGCTTTACCCGCTGGATGCCGGCAGCGAAGACATTCTGCTCAAGAATGCCGACCAGGCCATGTATCGCGCCAAGCAGGAAGGCCGCGGCCGTTACTGCTATTTCACCAGCGACATGCAGGAGGCGGCGGAGGGGCGCATGCGTCTGCATCAGGATTTACTGGCCGCGGTACGGCACAGTCAGTTTGAGCTGCATTACCAGCCGATTGTCGATGCGAACATGAACTCACGCGCCTGCAAGTTCGAGGCGCTGATGCGCTGGCGCCATCCCCTGCGCGGCATGGTGCCACCAGCGCAGTTCATTGGTCTTGCCGAAGAGCTGGGCCTGATCAAGAAAATTGGCGACTGGGCTCTCGCGACGGCTTTGCAGCAACTGAAACAGTGGGATGCCAATGGTCATGCAGGCACCTGTGTGAGTGTGAACAAATCACCGCGCCAGTTCGGCAATCATGCCGACGCCAGCAATGAGTGGCTGGCCATGATTCGAGATCACGGCATCAACCCACAGCGGGTCACCATTGAAATCACCGAGAGCGTACTGCTTGATCAGCGCCCGCAGATTGCCGAACAGCTCAAGCGCTATCGCGATGCGGGCGTCAGCATTGCCGTTGATGATTTCGGTACCGGCTATTCTTCGCTGAGTTATCTGAAGCGCTTTCCGATTGATTACGTCAAGATCGACCGATCCTTCATTGCCGACCTCACCGAGGACAACAATGACCGCAATCTGGTCGAGGCGATTATCGTCATGTGCCACAAGCTAGGCATGCAAGTCATCGCTGAGGGCGTCGAAACACTGCTCCAGCGCAATATGCTGGCCACCATGGGTTGCGATTTTATGCAGGGCTACTTGTTCGGTCGCCCTGAAGCTGCCGAGCATTTGTTTGGTGTCATTGGGCGCGGCATTCCCGGCGATTCAGGCATGAGGGTTTAGCGCCAAGGGCATGGTAATCTTGGACCATGCCTTGGCCAGACTACATTCCCGCCGATATCTCTGCGGTTTACGAAATCTACGATTACAAGCACGCTGCTGCGATTCTGGCCAATGAGTTCAAACCTGAATTCGATGAGCTGCTGGCGGCCTTGCGTGTCTTTCGCCTGACCACCGCTGACATCACCACCTCGGGTGGAAACGAGTCAAATATTCCCAAGATTGTATCCAGCATCCTGCGGCCGCAAGGCTGGCACGAGGGCAAGCTGCATGCCGAGATGGTACTGGACGGCGACCCGGTGCGGTCGGACACGCACAAGATCGACTACCTCAAGGGCCGTGTGGCGTTTGATCTTGAGTGGAACTCCAAGGATCAGACCTTTGACCGCGACCTTTTTGCGTTCCGTACCTTCCACGAGTATGGGAAAATCTCGGCCGGCGTACTGCTGACGCGCAGCGCCGATCTCAATCGCGTGTTTGAGATGCTTGACGTCAAGAACAAATATGGCGCGTCGACGACCTGGATGGGAAAACTACTGCCGCGGCTGGATGCCGGTCGAGGCGGAGGTTGCCCGATACTGGTACTCGGCATTACTCCAAAACTCATCACCGACTGGCAAGAAGCGCCAACCCTGATCTGATGCTATCCGCTATCCAAGACCTGCTTGACCGCGTTGGCGACAAAAAATTCGCCTGCATCCTGGCCGACCCGCCATGGCAATTCCAGAACCGCACCGGCAAGGTCGCGCCCGAGCACAAGCGGCTCAATCGCTACGGCACCATGACGCTGGAAGACATCAAGGCCTTGCCGGTAAAAGACATCGCTGCAGACGCCGCCCATCTATATCTATGGGTGCCGAACGCACTATTACCCGAAGGCCTGGAAGTAATGAAGGCCTGGGGTTTCCAGTACAAGAGCAACCTCATCTGGCACAAGGTACGCAAGGACGGCGAGCCGGATGGGCGCGGCGTTGGCTTCTATTTCCGCAACACCACGGAGATTGTCCTGTTCGGTGTGCGTGGCAAGAATGCACGGACCCTGGCGCCGGGCCGTAGCCAAGTCAATATTCTCAAGACCATGAAGCGTGAACACTCGCGCAAGCCAGATGAGTTCTACGGCATTGTCGAAGCCTGTTCGCCTGGGCCTTTCCTGGAAATGTTTGCGCGCGGTTCGCGTCCGGGGTGGAGCACCTGGGGCAATCAGGCCGACGATTATTTCCCGACCTGGGAGACTTACTCGAATCATAGTCAGGCCGAACCTGCGCCAACAAAGGCGGCCAAGCCGAAGTCTGCAGCGAAGACTGCAGCGAAGGCCAAACCTGTTGCGCCACCCAAGCTGATTCGCCGCTCTTCGCCCGAGGCCAAACAGAAGTGCGTGCCGGCGAGAACGGCTACTACCAAAACAAAAAAGCGCTGAGGTTCAGCGCTTTTTTATTGGACTCGAATGCTCAACGTTTCTTGGTAGGTGGCGGACCTGTGCGTTGCGTCATGGCAATGCCATAACGCTGGCCACTGTGCCCAACGCGTCCAGCACGCTTGCCTGTACCTGTACGACTACCGGTTGCGTCTGAGCGCCCCAAGCCGGTACCAACTGGCTGGAACGACGGGATCAAATGCTTCTTGCCGTTGCCGATCAAATCGCTGCGGCCCATCGCGCGCAATGCGTCGCGCAGCGCCGGCCAGTTTTCCGGATCGTGATAACGCAAGAAGGCTTTGTGCAGTCGGCGCTGACGGCCAGAGCGTACAGCCCCGACGTGCTCTGAAGTTTCGCTGACCTTCTTGAGCGGATTCTTTTCCGTGTGATACATGGCCGTGGCCAAGGCCAGCGGCGTGGGCAGGAAGGTCTGCACCTGGTCGAGGCGGAAGTTATTGCTCTTCAGCCATAGCGCCAGATTGAGCATGTCCTGATCGGTGGTGCCCGGGTGCGCGGCGATGAAGTAAGGAATCAGATACTGTTCCTTGCCGGCTTCCTTGGAAAACTTCTCAAACATCTGTTTGAATTTCTCATAGGCGCCCATGCCAGGCTTCATCATTTTCGAGAGCACGTTCTGCTCGGTGTGCTCTGGCGCGATTTTCAGGTAGCCGCCGACGTGATGCGTGACGAGTTCTTTGACGTATTCAGGTGAACGCACCGCAAGGTCATAACGCAAGCCTGAACCAATCAGAATTTTCTTCACGCCAGGAATGGCGCGTGCCTTGCGGTACAAACCGACCAACGCCGAGTGATCGGTATTCAGGTTCTCGCAAATATCCGGATAGACGCATGACAGCAGGCGACAGTTGGACTCGATCTTCTTGTCCTTGCAGGCCATGCGATACATGTTCGCGGTCGGGCCGCCGATATCGGAAATGACGCCGGTGAAGCCCGGCACCTTGTCGCGAATCTCTTCGATTTCACGAAGGATGGATTCTTCCGAACGGCTCTGGATGATACGGCCTTCGTGCTCGGTGATCGAACAGAAAGTACAGCCGCCGAAACAGCCGCGCATGATGTTCACCGAGAAGCGAATCATGTCCCAGGCTGGGATCTTGGCTTCGCCATAGGCAGGGTGCGGGGCACGTGCATACGGCAGGTCATACACGCCATCCATTTCCGGCGTGGAGAGCGGCAGTGGCGGTGGGTTCAACCACACATCGCGCTTGCCTGGCCCCGTGCCATGCGCTTGCACCAATGCACGTGCATTACCCGGATTCGATTCCAGGTGGAAAGTGCGGGAAGCATGGGCGTAGAGTATGTCGTCGTTCTGTACTGTCTCGTAAGCCGGCAGACGCACTACAGTCATGCTGCGTTCAAGCTTGCGCTGGGCTTGGCGTTCGGACTTCGCGTTCATCGCGGCGGCCAGCTTGCCATCCAGCTTGACGGTAGCTGTCGCGACAGGCGGTGTAGCGGTCTTGGCCGGTTCCATCGCATACGGGTCGGGATGCTGCGCCATTGGTGCGCCCGGCGTGTCGACGGTGGTCGAGTCAACCTCGTTCCAACCTTCAGGGCGTGAGCCATGTGGAACCATGTAGCCGGTGCCGCGCACGTCGCGAATGTTTTCGATGGGCTCGCCCTTGGCGAGGCGATGCGTGACTTCAACCAGCGCACGTTCTGCATTGCCGAACAAAAGCAGGTCGGCCTTGCTGTCGGGCAGGATGGAGTGACGCACCTTGTCCGACCAGTAGTCGTAGTGGGCGATGCGGCGCAATGAAGCTTCAATGCCGCCGATAATGATGTTGGCGTCCGGGTAGGCTTCACGGCAGCGCTGCGAATAGACAAGCACCGCGCGATCAGGACGCTTGTCGGCGGCGGCGCCTGGCGTATAGGCGTCGTCGGAGCGAATCTTTTTGTCTGCGGTATAGCGATTCACCATCGAATCCATATTGCCGGCGCTGACGCCGAAATACAGATTGGGCTTGCCTAACGAGCGGAATGCGTCCGCCGACTTCCAGTCTGGTTGGCTGATGATGCCGACACGAAAGCCTTGCGCTTCAAGCAGGCGGCCAACCAGGGCGATGCCGAAACTCGGGTGATCGATATAGGCGTCGCCGTTGACCAGGATGATGTCGCAGGAGTCCCAACCGAGCTTATCCATCTCGGCGCGCGACATGGGCAAAAACGGCGCGGTGCCGAAACGTTTGGCCCAATACGGGCGATAAGAAAACAGCGACTTGACGGCTGCGGGTGTGGCGGGGGAGTTCATCCCCCTATTTTATCATTTGGCACGCGGAAATCCCTGATTTTTCTAGGGTTCGCGAATACTGCTGCGATAAGGTAAGCCTATCGCAAAGAGAGGCGTTTAACCCTGTTTCCAGCGGCTTTGCGCTGACAGGTGCCGGGCCAGAAAATCCATCTGGTCGGTCAGGATATTGCGATTGGACAGGATCAGGTACTCGGCTTTGTTCGGCACGTAAGGCGCGTAAAGCAAGGGCATATGGGCTTCTTCAGGCGTGCGCCCGCTTTTGCGCTGGTTGCAGGGGCGGCAGGCGGTGACGACGTTCATCCAGCGATCGCGGCCGCCCTGCGACACGGGTACGACATGATCACGGGTCAAGCGAGCGCCCTGAAAGTGGGTGCCGCAATATGCGCAAATATGACGGTCACGGCTGAACAATTCGCGATTCGACAAAGGCGGGGTCTGGTTCATGACCTTGCTCAGAACCGACTTGCCCTTGATGGCGATGATGCTGTTGGTGGCGATCTCTGAGCGTTCGCCGGTGATGCGGTTGGTGCCGCCGTGGAAGCTGAAATTGCGGTCGCCGGCTTCCCACGCGACAAGGTCTTTCGCCTGATAGACGCAAGCCATTTGCCAGCTCACCCATCGATGCGGGGTGCCGAACATGTCTAGCGTCAAGATCAGTGGCGAAGCGGACATCGTAGTTCCTTAATCTGTTTAGATACGGGAAATCAGCTGCTTATCGGCTATGAACCTGCTATGACGTTAGACTATCAGAGCACATCTGTGTTGCAAAGGGGCGCAATACATGGAAGAGCACGCGTACAAGCGAGATTTTTCGGGCCTATTCTGCGCTTTGCTGTTTTCAGCAGGATTACACCTGCTGCTGTTCTGGCCGGCTCTGCGCCCAGGTAGTCATGCGGCGAGTGCTCCGCTTTCAGCAACTTTGATGACGCGAGCGGGAGCGCCATCGTTCCAGCCTGTCGCGCCAATACCGATATTGACCACGCCGCGAGCGGCAACACCTTTGCATGAAGCGGCGCAAGCTTCGTCCGCGCCAGCACCGGCGGTGCAGACGTCAGCCCAGGTGTTGCCATCGGCATCGTTAGCTACGCAAGTGCAGGCCGCGTCGAGTGGCGTGGATGCAGGCGGCTTACGTCAATATCGCGTGAGCCTGGCGGTAATGATTCAGCGCATGGGCTTGCTGCGCCAGAACCTGCCGGTCGGCGTCAAAGGCAGCCTGCAAGTGCGCGTGTCTGTCATGCCCGGAGGCATTGTGAACCAGATAGCGATTGATCGCAGCAGCGGAAATACGTCGCTGGATCAGCTGGCCTTGCAGGCAGTCAAACAGGCTGCGGCGCAAATGGAAGCCCCTGCGGTACTACGAGGCAGCGCGTTCGTCATTGACGTACCGCTCGAGTTCGGGGATTGATCAGATCGGCGGTGGGCCGATGTCAAGACTGCGGAACGGATATTCGCCCTTGATGCGATCGGCAAAGAAATGCCGCAGGGTCAGGCCTATGGTGCGGAAAGCAATTTCGTCCCAAGGGATTTCTGTCTCACTGAACAACCTTGTCTCAAGTGTTTCCTCGCCGGGCGCCAGATTCAAGTCGAGCAAGCGGGCCCGATAGATGCCGTGGATCTGGCTGATATGCGGCACGCTGATCAGCGTATACATATCGAGCAGCTCAATATTCGCGCCCGCCTCTTCTACGGTTTCGCGCACGGCGGCCTGAGCGGTCGTTTCGTTGTTTTCCATGAAGCCGGCCGGCAATGTCCAAAAGCCGTGGCGCGGCTCGATGGCGCGGCGACACAGCAAGACCTTGTCTTCCCAGACTGGTAGGGTGCCCAGCACCAGTTTGGGATTCTCGTAATGGATGGCGCCGCAGTTGTTGCAACATTCGCGCGGCATAGAGTCGCCGGCTGGAATGCGCTTTTCAGTCGCGTGGCCGCAGGTGTTGCAATATCGGGTCGCTGAAGACATAAATGCGATTCTAGCTGGCAAATGGTGCTTATTACGCCGTCAGCTGTGGCTATAATTCAAGCTTACAAATTAGCAGCCGTTATTGTTGAGATGAAGCACATGCAGTCATCGAGCATGGCTTTGGATAGGGAAAATGACAAACAAATACGGTAGCAGTGCGAACGGCAGTCGTGGATATGTTCCAGGGGAGAGTCGGTGAGCACGCCTGAGTTGTCAAAATTTGAGCAACTGAAAGCGAATGGCGAACTGCCGTCGCCCAAAGGTTCCGCCCTGGCGATTATTCGCCTGACCCAGCGCGAGGATACGTCCTTCAGCGAACTCGCCAATGCTGTTAAGACCGACCCGGCTTTTGTTGGACGTCTGATCAAGACCGCCAATGGCGCTAATATCGGCCGCCGTCGCCCCGTCGCTTCGATCCAGGAAGCCCTGACGCTGCTTGGTTTGCCGGCGGTACGCACGCTGGCGCTTGGTTTCTCGCTGGTTTCCGGTTATCGCAGTGGCAATTGCCGTAATTTCGATTACGGCCAGTACTGGTCGAAGTCACTGGTGCGGGCCATCGCCCTGCAAGCCGTTACTGTGCGCCTGCAGAACCTTTCCGCTGAAGAAGCTTTCTGTTTTGGTTTGCTTTCGAATATCGGCGATCTTGCGCTCGCCACCCTCTATCCCGAAGAGTTTTCACGCATTCTTGCCGAATCGGAGAACAGCCCGCGCAGCGTGCTGCTGAGTCGTGAGCGATCCGCTTTCGTGCTCGACAGCAATGCGCTGACTGCCGCCATGCTGCAGGATTGGGGCTTGCCCAAGCCTTTTGTCGGCGTGGTTGGCTTTGTTGATCGCCCCGAAAACTCCGTTTTCCCGGAAGGTTCGCGCCAAGCTGCCATGCTGCAGGCGCTGGTACTGTCACAGTACATCGCTGACGTGTGCGTGGCGCCAGAAGAGGCGCGGCGCAGCATGGTGCCGCAGCTTTATATGCTGGGCAGCCGCCTGTCGCTGGATGCTGAAACCATTACCCAGATGTGCGACCAAGTCGTGGTCGACTGGCAGGAGTGGGGAGCGCTGTTGAGCGTTGATGCAGCCGCATTGCCGCCATTTGAAGAACTGAGCAAGCCTCCGGCGCCGCCCAAGGTGGTGAGTGCCAGTTCGGGCACCCCGCCGGACGAACATCACAGCATGCGCGTACTGGTGGTCGACGATGATTCAAGCATGCGCGCTGTCTTGTCCGCTTTGCTGGCCAAGGCTGGCCATGAAGTTTTTGTTGCCGCCAATGGCCGTCAGGCCTTCGAGATGGCGCTGGATTTGCGCCCGCAAATCATGATCGCCGACTGGATGATGCCGGAAATGGACGGCCTCGAACTGACCGTTGCCTTGCGCCAGACGCGCATTGGCCGCGGTGTGTACATCATGCTTTTGACCGGGCTTGAGGATGACGCTCGCCTGGTTGAAGCCTTCGAAGCTGGCGCTGACGATTTCATCAGCAAACCGCTCAAGCCCCGTGTACTCGAAGCGCGACTGCGTGCCGGCCAGCGCGTGGTCTTGTTGCAGCAGGAGATCGAGCGCGATCGCACCGATATACAGCGCTTCGCTGCCGAGCTGGCGGTCACCAATCGCCGTTTGCAGGAAGTGGCGCAGACCGATTCACTCACTGGCATGCCGAATCGCCGGTATGCGATGGATCGTCTGCAGCAGGAATGGGCCGAGTCTGTTCGCACCAATCGTGGTCTGGCTTGCCTGGTGGTCGACCTGGATGGCTTCAAGGGCATCAACGACAACAACGGACATGACATTGGCGATGCGGCCTTGCGCATGGCCTCCACCGCCATGAAGAACGCGCTGCGCGTCAATGATGTTGTCTGCCGTACTGGGGGTGATGAGTTCCTCGCCATCTGTCCTGACACCTCCCTGGAAGCCGCTTTAGTCTGCGCCGATCGCGTGCGTGCGGCCGTTGCCGCTGCGCGGATTCCCTTGCCAATAGGGGATTTGGCCATGAGCGTGAGTATTGGCGTAGCGATTCGGGATAACGATATGAAAGGCCCGGATGCGCTGGTCAAAGTCGCAGATCAGGGGGTGTATCTGGCCAAGGACGCCGGCCGCAATCAGTACGCGGCAGTCCAGGGAATGAAGTAGCGCTTGAACAGTTTTTTGGCCGCATTGCGAAACTGCCAGAAAAACGATGTCGAATCATTCGAATAGCCACTTTTTGTAAGGGTTTTTCTTACAAGAACAACGGGCTTGAATTCGACAACAAATAGACAAAAGCATCGATATTTCTTCTTGCCACTTCCTGTGAGAATGGGTTCACTGCCGCAGAGGGATCCAAAAGGATGTCTCAGAGTGCGGCTCCACTACTCAGGAGTGCGCAATGAATCCGACCGACACCTACAACGATATTAAGGAAGTCAATCTTGCCTATCTGATGCTGGCCCAGAACATGGTGCGCTCGGATCGCGAAGGCGCCATTTTCCGTCTGGGTATCAGCGGAGAGATCGCCGACATCCTCGAACGCCTGACCCCGGGCCAGGTTCTCAAGATGGCCAGTTCCGACATGCTGATTTGCAGCTTCCGCTTTGACGACACCCTGCTGCTAAACCTGCTCTCGAACCACGAACGTGATCGTGGCGTCGGTCAAATCCACGCAGCCATCCTGGCCGCTGGCAAGCCAGTTGAAGCCGTCGCGTGAGCACGGGAGGCCGTATGCGCAACAAGTCCGTTATCTCCGAAGCGAGAGATATTCGCCTTGCCATTGATCTGATCGAGCTGGGCGCGCGCTTGCAGATGCTCGAGGCCGAAACCAATCTTTCGCGCGAACGTCTGCTCAAGCTGTACAAGGAAGTGAAGGGCGAATCCCCACCAAAGGGGATGTTGCCTTTCTCGACAGACTGGTTCATGACCTGGCAGCCGAATATCCACGCTTCGCTGTTCATGGCCTATCACCGCTTCCTGGCCAAGCACACGGAGTTGAAGGGGCTGGAGCTGATTATCAAGTCCTACCGGATGTATCTGGACCAGACCCGTCGTTGCGGCATGGATATGGTGTTGTCATTGACCCGCGCCTGGACCATGGTGCGCTTCTTCGATGCCAACATGCTGCAGTTGGCGACTTGTCGCGAATGTAGCGGCGAGTTTGTGTCGCACGCTTTTGATCCGACCAAGGGTTATGTCTGTGGCCTGTGCCATATGCCAGCACGTGCTGGCAAGACTCGCCGGGCAGCCGAGGCCAAGGCCAATGAGGCATTGCAAAACGCCGAAGCCACTCAGTAAACTGGCTGTTGTTGCAGAAAAAAGCCCGAGGCCTGTCCTCGGGCTTTGTTTTTTATAGCCTTCCATTCCCGTTTTTGATTTTGCAGCTATCATCTAGGCTTGCCCAGGCCAGGGCCTGACTGGCCGGAGCGTTTAATGGGGACTTGGGGGAAATAGATGCTTTTATTGGTCGGCTATGTAGTCATTCTGGCTGCCGCACTCGGAACGTACGCGGTACACGGCAGTTTGGCCGCTCTTTTTGTCCCCATGGAGTACATCGCCATCGTCGGCTTGCTGATCGGTGGCTTTATCGCAGGTAACGGCACCAAGGCCATTAAGGCCACACTGGCCGCGCTGCCTACCATTCTCAAGGGTTCGCCGCTGAACAAGGCCCTGTATATGGACTTGCTGGCCATGCTGTTTGAAATTCTTTCGAAAGTACGCAAGGAAGGCCTGATGGCCATCGAAGGCGATATCGAGAATCCCGAAGCCAGCCCGATTTTTTCCAAATACCCCGCCATCGCTCATGATCATCACGTGATGGAATTCATCACTGACTATTTGCGCATGATGGTCGGTGGCAATCTGAATGCCTTTGAAATCGAGAACCTGATGGATATCGAAATCGATACCCACCATCAGGAGGCCCACGTTCCGGTCCACGTCGTAAGCAAGGTTGCCGATGGCGTACCAGCCTTCGGTATCGTGGTGGCCGTGATGGGGGTGGTGAATGTGATGGGTTCGGTGGGCGAACCGCCGGCCGTGCTGGGCAAGATGATCGGGGGTGCGCTGGTCGGTACCTTCCTCGGTATTCTGGTGTCCTACGGCTTTGTGGCCCCGATCGCCAGCCAGCTTGAACAGCGGATGGAAGAAGGCAGCAAGATTTACCAGGTCATCAAGGTCGTATTGCTGGCCAGCATGAATGGCTATGCCCCTCAAGTTGCGGTTGAATTTGGCCGTAAGGTACTGTTTGCCGGTGATCGCCCAACCTTCATGGAACTCGAGGAAGATCTGAAGGCGCGCAAGGGCAAGTAAGCCAGCCCTCCGAAATCAATCAGTTCCAGCACCTAAGGTTCGGTAGTTAGCATGAGCGACGACAGTCAACAGCCCATAGTTGTAAAGCGCATCAAGAAAGGCGGCGGTGGCGCCCATGGCGGCGCATGGAAAATCGCCTACGCCGACTTCGTGACCGCTATGATGGCTTTCTTCCTGCTGATGTGGTTGCTGGGTTCGACGGCCAAAGGCGATCTCAAGGGTATCGCCGACTATTTCAATACACCGCTCAAGGTTGCCTTGTTCGGTGGCTCGGGAAGTGGCGATTCATCTTCAGTCATTCAGGGCGGTGGTCAGGATTTGACGCGCGCCAATGGACAGGTCAAGTCTGGCGATATCGAAACCAAGAAAAAAACCATCAATCTGCAGGCCTTGCAGGCAGATCTTGAGCGCCTGGAAAAGAAGAAGCTCGAAGGCCTGAAAGATCAACTCGAAAAGATGATCGAGTCGAGCGCGACGCTCTCGCAATTCAAGAACCAGTTGCTGATCGATTTGACGACAGAAGGCTTGCGCATCCAGATCGTGGATGAAAAGAATCGCCCTATGTTCGATTCGGCGAGTTCTGAATTGAAGCCCTATACCAAAGTGATTCTGCGTGAAATCGGCAAGGCCCTGAATGGCGTCGACAATCGCCTGTCCTTGTCCGGGCATACCGATGCAACCCCCTACGCAGGTGGCGACCGGGGTTTCGGGAACTGGGAGTTGTCCACCAATCGCGCCAACGCATCGCGACGAGAAATGATTGCCGGCGGCATGACCGAGAGCAAGGTCTTACGCGTGCTTGGCCAGTCTTCGACGGTATTGTTCAATCCTAAAGATCCATATGCGGCCAGCAACAGGCGTATCAGCATCATTGTTCTGAACAAGCGTACGGAAGATGCCATCATGGCAGACGGCAAGACAGAAGATCTTCAGGTCAATGATGCAGCGGTGGCGGGCGAGCAGGCTGTTGCCGGCGCCCCAACGGCGCACAAACCATAAAGCAGCGTCGGCCAGCCGAAATCGGTTGGCAAGTTTTCGAATTAAAAGGGTGCATGGCAGTGCACTGTGCAGGTTCAAGAGGAGACAAGCATGACTAAGACAGTACTGGCCGTCGACGATTCGGCTTCGATTCGCCAGATGGTTTCGTTTACGCTCAAGAGTGCTGGTTATGAAGTGCTGGAGGCGGTGGACGGGCAGGATGGTCTGGACAAGGCCAAAAGCAATGCCGTGAACCTGGTGCTGACCGATCAGAATATGCCGCGCATGGATGGCCTGACGCTGATCAAGACCTTGCGCGCCCTGCCGCAATACAAGACCACGCCAATCCTGATGCTCACGACCGAGTCGTCTGACACCATGAAGCAGCAGGGCCGTGCTGCCGGCGCGACCGGCTGGCTGGTCAAGCCGTTTGATCCGCAGAAGTTACTAGAAGTCGTCAAAAAGGTGATCGGCTAGGCTGGTCATTCATCCGGACTGCCTTGAGAGAGGGGAAACATGTCATTCGACATGAGCCAGTTCTATCAGGTGTTCTTCGCAGAGGCGGGAGAGCATCTCGATAGCATGGAGTCCTTGCTGCTCCATCTGGATCTTGAAAATCCGGATAGCGAGCAACTCAATGCTATTTTCCGCGCGGCCCACTCCATCAAGGGCTCGGCTGGTACCTTCGGCTTCAATGACATGGCGGCGCTGACGCATGTGCTGGAAGGCGTGCTCGACAAGTTGCGCAAGCACGAGCTGTCTTTGCGCACGGATATGATCGATGTTTTTCTGGCCGCCCGCGATGTGCTCGGGAATCAGCTGGCTACCCATCGCGACGGTGTGGCCAGTGATCCCGCCGCGGCTGAAGCGGTATCGACGCGCTTGCAGGCGTTTACCGCAGCGCCATCTGCCCCGGCAGCATCAAGTGGCCCCGCGATCACAGCAACGCCGAACCCTGAAGCAGCGGGATTGCGTGTGCGCTTCATTCTGGATGGCATGGTTTCGGGCTGGGCGCGAATCATCGAGGCCTTGTGCGCGGAGCTCGCCAGCTTTGGTGAAGTCAGTGTGATTGAAGAAGCTACGTGCGCCGACATGCCATGGGGGTTGTTCATCGCGGGCGCCGACAATCCAGAAGGCATTAACGATGTATTGGAGTTCGTCGCGCGCAATGACAGCGTGCGCATTGATTCCATGCCGAGCCAGCTTGTTGAGGACGAATCGTTCGGGTTGTTCGAAGACGCTCCGCTGGCGGATGCCGATGACGGTTCATTCGGATTTTTTGTCCCGGAGTCTGATGAGACATTTGGATTGTTTACTGACGGGCCAGCTGAGGCCGCTTCCGGTTTGTTGGCGGATGATGGCTCTTACGGCTTGTTTGAAGCGCCAGCCCTCGCCTCCGAGCCTGCGTCGGCCATCTCAGCGTCGCAGCGTGTCGCCAACAAGGCAGCGAACAATGCCGAAGCCACTATTCGTGTCGATGTAGACAAGGTTGACCTGATCATCAATCAGGTTGGCGAACTGGTGATTACACAGGCCATGCTCTTGCAGGCCGCGAGCGGGCTTGATCCGATTCAGCACGAACGCCTGCATAGCGGCCTGATGCAACTGGAGCGCAATAGTCGCGATCTGCAGGAGTCCGTCATGTCGGTGCGCATGATGCCGATCTCGACCGTATTCCATCGTTTTCCGCGTGTGGTCCGTGATCTGTCGGGCAAACTCGGCAAGCAAGTCGAGTTGAAGATGATAGGTGAAGCCACCGAGCTCGATCGCGGACTGATCGAGCGAATCGCCGACCCGCTGACGCATCTGGTGCGCAATAGTCTGGATCATGGCATCGAGATGCCTGAGCAAAGAGTGGCGGCTGGCAAACAGGCGGGCGGCGTGATTACCTTGAAGGCTTATCAGCAGAGCGGCAATATCGTGATCGAAGTCGGCGACGATGGCGCCGGCCTGAATCGTAGCCGTATTCTGGCCAAGGCCAAGGAGCGTGGTCTACCGGTCTCCGATGCGATGTCAGACACCGAGGTCTGGGGGCTGATTTTTGAAGCCGGTTTTTCTACGGCCGAGCATGTCACCGACGTGTCGGGGCGCGGCGTTGGCATGGACGTGGTCAAGCGCAATATCGCGTCCATGGGCGGTCGTGTCGATATCGAATCCATGCAGGACATCGGTACGCGCATGACGGTGCGGCTGCCCTTGACGCTGGCGATCGTAGACGGCATGTCGATTGCCGTCGGCGCCGAGAGCTACATCATTCCCCTGGGGTACGTCATTGAGTCGCTGCAGCCGAAGGCGGAAATGATCAAGCCCATGGGCGGCACGAATCATGTCATTCAGATCCGTGACGAATATCTGCCCGTGATTGTGTTGAGCGAGCTGTTTGGCATTTGCGACGCGGTGACTGACTTTACCCAGGGCATCATGATCACCCTGGAAGCCAATGGCCAGCGTGCAGCCTTGTTTGTCGATGGCTTGCTGGGCCAGCACCAGGTCGTGATCAAAAGCCTCGAAGCCAACTATCGAAAAGTGCACGGCATCGGTGGCGCGACGATCATGGGTGATGGACGCGTGGCCTTTATTCTTGACGTCGTGGCGATCGTTAGCAAAGTCAATACCAGTGTGCAGGTGGCTGCATGAACATGGAAAACAAACAGGTGGCAGAAGAGCTTGTCGACTACAACCAGGAGTATCTGACCTTCATCCTGGGTGGCGAAGAGTATGCAATCGATATTCTCAAGGTGCAGGAAATCCGTGGTTATGATGCAGTGACCACGATTGCGCATGCGCCAGCGTTCATCAAAGGCGTGATCAATCTGCGCGGAACCATCGTGCCGATCATCGACCTGCGCATCAAGTTTGGCGTCGGCAAGCCTGAATACACGCCATTTACTGTCGTCATCGTCCTGAATGTAGGCGGTCGCGTGGTCGGTATCGTTGTCGATGCTGTATCGGACGTCGTCACCGTGCGCACCAGTCAAATGAGGGAGGCGCCGGAGTTTTCTCAGGCGGTGGATGTGCGTTACATCACTGGTCTGGCCATGCTTGATGAGCGCATGCTGATCGTGGTGGATATCGAACGATTGATGCTGTCTTCGGACATGGCATTGATTGATGAGACCTTGGCATGAGGCTGGCCATAAAAACAAGCAAGATGTTGCAAAGGGGAACCATATGAGTATTGCAAGCGTGTTCAAACCAGGCCGAGCCTTTATCGAACGCTTCCGTTTTGGCAGCAAGTTTGTCATCGTCGGAGTGGTGCTATTGATTCCTTTTGCAACATTGTTCTTTGCGAATTGGCAACGCATCAACCGCGATATTGCTTTCGCCGAGAAAGAGCGGACAGGACTGCAGTCCGTTCTCCCGGCTGTCAATTTCATGAAGCTGGCGCAATTGCATCGCCGTCACAGCCGCGAGTTGTTGCAGGGTGATCCCTCGGCCGGGGCGCCTCTGGCGGAAACGCGTGCGCGCGCCGATGAGGCCTTGTCGGTGTGGGCTGCCGAGGATGCGCGTACAGGTGCACAACTCGGCTCGAATCAGGCGTTCGCCGAGGTACGCAGTCTTTGGGAGGCGGTCAAGTCCAGTGCAAGCAGCGCAAATGCTTCGGTCACCAGCAACGCCGGCATGCACGGAAAGTTGCTGGATGCGGTGACGGCGTATCTCGGGCTGGTCGAAGATAATTCCTACCTGACGCTGGATCCAAATAGCGACTCCTTCTTCCTGCAGGATGCCGCCGTCGTGCGTATCCCGGCAGCTGCTGACGCCTATCGTCTGCTGCGTGCAGCTGCAATCAAGGCCGCCAAGCAAAAATCCATTACGCCGGAAGAGCGGATCGCCATGAACGTCTGGCTTGCCACTGCCGAGCGCACGTCAGCTGCGCTGCAGGCTGATCTGGACAAGGCCATCCGATACACGCCAGCCATGCAAAGTCCATTGAGCGCCGGCATGAGCCAATGGCGAGAGCGCAGCGAGCAGTTCCTGCAGGTTGTCCGCGCAGATATCCTAGCTGCCAAGAAGATCCAGCTCGACGAAACCAGGGTGACTGCGCAAGGCACGGATGCAGTCGCTTCGCTGTATCAGCTGTTCGATCAAGTAGTGCCGCTGCTCGACGGACGGCTTGAAGCGCGAATTCAGATTTTCAAAGCTGACTTGCAACGCGATCTTTTGATCAGTGCCGTCGGCTTGTTGATTGCCCTGTACCTGTTCGCTTCGTTGCGGAACTCCATCGTCGCCCAGGTGAACGCGGTCAAGCAGTCCGCGGCGGAACTTGCCGCTGGCAGGTTTGATCGCCCGGTGAGCTCGGCGGCGAAGGACGAGATCGGCGAGTTCACGCAGTCGCTGGACCAAGTGCGGGTGGCGCTGGGCGCGAAGATCGAGGCTGAACGGGTCCATGCGGATCAGATGCTACGCGTCAAGATGGCGTTGGATAACGCCGGTACACCGTTCCGTATTGCAGATCAGTCGGGCACGGTTGTTTATGCCAATGCGCAAATGCTTGACGTGTTGCGTAGTATTGAACCCGCCATGAAGCAGCTCAATCCCGCCTTTAGTGTCGAAAATTTCGTGGGTAGTAGCATCGGTAATCTGATGAGCGATCCGGTGGAGTATTTGGCGCGACTGGATGCGCTGACGACATTGACGGTAACCGAGAAGGAAGTGGGGGGACGTATCTTCAGTATTACCACGGCGCCGGTATTCAATGCCGAGGGCGTACGTTTGGGTACGGTGGGCGAGTGGATCGACCGCACTGCGCAAGTCATGGTCGAGCGTGAGGTTGCGGCAATCGTCAATGCCGCTGGCGCGGGGGATTTCTCCAAGCGCCTGTCGCTTGAAGGCAAGTTCGGCTTCTTCCTGAACCTCGGCCAGGGCATCAATCAATTGCTGGAAACGAGCGAAAACGGCCTGAATGCCGTGGCAGGTGTGCTGCAGGCTCTGGCGCGCGGCGATCTGACCCAGCACCTAGAGGGAGAGTACCAGGGGCTGTTTGGCCAATTGCAGGACGATGCCAATACAACAGTGGATCGTCTCAAGGAGTTGGTTGCCCAGATCAAGGACGCCACCGAGGCCATCAATACCGCGGCGCAGGAAATCGCTGCGGGCAATGCCGACCTCTCGAGCCGAACGGAAGAGCAGGCCAGCAGCCTGGAAGAAACGGCCAGCTCCATGGAAGAACTGAGCGCCACGGTCAAGCAGAACGCGGACGGTGCACGTCAGGCCAATTTGCTGGCGGCCAGTTCCAATGAACTGGCCACGCGCGGTGGTGAAGTGGTGCAACGCGTCGTCGCGACCATGGGCGAAATCCAGGACAGTTCCAAAAAGATCGCCGATATTGTTGGTGTCATCGACTCAATCGCCTTCCAGACAAATATCCTAGCCTTGAACGCCGCCGTCGAGGCGGCGCGCGCTGGTGATCAGGGGCGCGGATTTGCCGTGGTGGCCAGTGAGGTACGTAGTCTGGCGCAGCGCAGCGCAACGGCGGCCAAGGAAATCAAGGAGCTGATTGCCAACTCTGTCGGCAAGGTCGAAGGCGGCGCCAAGCTTGTGCAAGAGGCTGGCACTACCATGGATGAGGTGGTCAGCAGTTTTGCCCGTGTTGCGCAATTGGTAACCGATATCAGCGGCGCCAGTCGTGAACAGTCCGCCGGTATCGACCAGATCAGCCGCGCAGTGGGGCAGATGGACGAAGTCACCCAGCAGAATGCTGCGCTGGTTGAGGAGGCCGCCGCCGCTGCAGAAAGCCTGGAAGACCAGGCGCGAGGACTTGTGCAGGTCGTGGCCATGTTCAAGCTGGACGAGCATGGCGCGCGCCCGACGCCCGCGCCTGCTGCATTGAAAGCCCCGGTGCTCCGCGATGCCACCCCCAAACAGTTGGGTCGCAAGTCAGTGGGCGGCGTCAGTCGGGGTGGTCGCGCCATTCCTCCTCCGCATGCCGGCCGCAGCAACGATGATGATGAGTGGCAGGAGTTCTGAACGTGGCTCACACAGCCGGGAGATTTTCTTGAATGACAAGCTGAGGGAAATGGCTTCGGCGGGGCCTATTCAGCCTCGCGAATTCCATTTCACAGGCGCCGATTTCGAGCAGATTCGCAAACTGATCTATCAGCATGCGGGTATCTCCCTGTCGCCCATCAAAAAGGACATGGTCTATAGCCGTTTGGCGCGGCGTATCCGCGCGCTGAATCACAGCAGCTTTGCCGAGTATCTGGCCTATCTGGAAAAAGGCGATGCGCAGGAGTGGGAGTCATTCGTCAATGCATTGACGACAAACCTGACTTCGTTTTTCCGCGAAAGTCATCATTTCGAAATACTCGCACAGCAAATGCGGGAAACCGAATCAAGGCCCTTCCGCATCTGGTGTGCTGCGGCGTCTACCGGTGAGGAACCTTATTCCCTGGCCATGACAGCCTGTGAGGTGTTCGATACCCTGACGCCGCCGGTCGCCATCCTCGCCAGCGATATCGATACCAATGTGCTCAATACCGCCCGCAGTGGCATCTACCCGCTGGATCGGCTAGACAAACTTTCTCCAGAGCGCTTGCGACGTTTTTTTCAGCGCGGTGCGGGCAGCCGCGAAGGCTATGCGCGCATACGCCCGGAGCTGCAGGCTTTGCTGGTCTTCCAGCGCATCAATTTGCTCGACGCACACTGGCCGATGCGAACGGCATTTGATGCGATATTCTGTCGAAATGTGATGATCTATTTTGACAAGGACACGCAATACGAAATTCTGCAACGCTTCAAGCCGCATCTGCAGCCGGATGGCATGCTGTATGCAGGGCATTCGGAGAGTTTCATGCATGCAGCGGATTTGTTCCGTAGTCGTGGGCGGACCGTCTATGAACACGTCACAGCGCGCTGATGAACTCGGCTACGCCGAGCACGTAGCGCGCAATCGCTACTTTGATCGGCTTTTCAAAACCGATGCGGTCAAGGTATTGCCCGGGGAATACTATATTTCCGACAGCAATATGGTTTTGGTGACGGTGCTTGGTTCTTGCGTAACCGCCTGCATTCGCGATCGCGACCGTAATATTGGCGGCATGAATCATTTCATGCTGGCCGACGGGAATAACGAATTGGTCGGTGCGTCGGCTCGCTACGGCGTATATGCGATGGAAATACTGATCAACCATTTGCTCAAGCTTGGAGCCCGACGTAGTAGTCTTGAGGCTAAGGTGTTTGGGGGCGGTCGGGTGATGAGCAGCCTGTCCGGTTCCATGGTCGGCGAGCGCAATGCCGACTTCGTTCTCCGTTACTTGGACACGGAGCAGATTCCGGTGGCGAGCCAGGACCTGCTTGATGTATTTCCGCGCAAGGTTTATTTTTTTCCGCAAACCGGGCGCGTGCTTGTAAAGCGTCTGGTCCGACTGCACAACGACACATTGGCGCGGCGCGAGCGCGAATATGCTGAACGCCTGAGCGGCGCGAATATTTCGGGCGCAATTGAACTGTTTTAGGGATAGAAAGTGGCCATCAAGGTCTTGATTGTTGATGATTCGGCGGTAATGCGCTCGCTTTTGAGCGAGATCATTTCTGCCGCACCGGATTTGACGGTTGTAGGGGCGGCGCCAGATGCCTTGGTGGCGCGTGAAATGATCAAGACATTGACGCCCGACGTGCTGACGCTGGACGTTGAAATGCCCAAGATGGACGGCCTCGAGTTTCTTGGCCGCCTGATGCGTCTGCGCCCGATGCCGGTGGTCATGGTTTCATCCTCGACTGAACGAGGTTCGGAGAACACTTTGCAGGCGCTTGAGCTGGGCGCGGTCGACTATGTATCCAAGCCACGCGCCGATACGCCTGCGCAGTTGCAGCTCTATGCCGATGACATCCGTGAAAAGATTCGGGCTGCCTATAGTGCCCGTCTAAGACCGCGGGTACTTACCCTTCCGCCCGCACATGCTGGAACACCGCCGGCGAGTCCTGCATCTGCCTTGTCGCCACGCGTGCTGGATCGCAATCTCATTGCCATTGGCGCGTCCACCGGTGGCACCGAAGCTTTACGTGAGGTTTTGTGTAGCTTGCCGAGGGCGGTCCCAGGCATTGTGATGGTTCAGCACATGCCGGAGACATTTACCGGTTCTTTCGCCAAGCGTCTCGATGCGCTTTCTGAACTGACCGTTGTGGAGTCGAAGGGCGGGGAAAAGATATTGCCGGGACACGCCTATCTGGCGCCGGGGCATTCACACCTTTTGGTGCGTAAGACCCCCGCTGGCTTCTTCACCGAGTTGTCGGCCGCAGCCCCGGTGAATCGTCATCGCCCTTCGGTCGATGTTCTATTCCAATCCGTGGCCGACCAGGTCGGCTCGCAGGCACTCGGCGTTATTCTGACGGGCATGGGCAAGGATGGCGCGCAAGGCTTGTTAACGATGAAACAGGCAGGCGCATGGAACATCGGGCAAGATAAGGATTCGTGCGTGGTCTATGGAATGCCTCGGGAGGCAGCCGAGGTCGGGGCGCTGAACGAAGTTGCGCCTTTGCCAGAGATTGGTGGCAAGATTTTGGCTCGTTTGCGGGCAATTGATAGGCGTTAGCAAAGGTAGCGCCTTTCGTGGCATATACTGCAGTCATAAGACAACATTGACTCATTCAGGAGATTGCTCATGCAGGTAACAACGACCGTTTCAGAGGGTGTTGCTACATTAGGGCTGCAAGGTCGGTTTGACTTCAATTCCCACCGGGATTTTCGCGAGGCGACGGAAAGTGTGCTGTCCGATGCTGCGGTTACCGTTTTGAATGTCGATCTGGCACTGGTCGAGTATCTGGATAGTTCAGCCCTGGGTATGCTTTTGATGTTACGTGACAAAATCAAGGCAAGTAACCGCAGGGTAGCCTTGGTAAATTGCCGTGGGCCAGTCAAGCAGGTCCTGGAAATCGCCAATTTTGCCAAACTGTTCGAGGTTCGATAAGTTGCGGAGTATTTATACTCAGGCTAAGACTTGGTGGGAACCGAGACTTACGAAATAATAAGCCATCAGTATTTTTGATTTTTTAAGATGGCTTTGACCCGATACGGGTGCTCAGGCGGGTGTCATAAAAAGTGTGGCCGGCGGCAAAAAATGGAGCTCCCCGTTTATTTGGTGCATTTTTTGCGTGATCCCCACTAGTCCTGCCCTGGGCTCAGGAAAAATTGCCATCAATAGCTTCAAAATTTGAAAAAAAGCGTAATATTTCCCTATAAAGAATTTGGGGCGACTCCGCCGGGCAGTGATTACACTGTCATTAAAGGAACAAAGGTGAGTTCATGTCTGAACTGCTAAAAAACATTGATGCACGTACCCGCTTGGCCGGGACAAACAAGCTTGAGATCCTCCTGTTTTCGTTGGGAACGGACGATCGCACGGGGCGTCGCGAGACCTTCGGCATTAATGTTTTCAAGGTACGCGAAGTCATGCGTACGCCTTCGATCACCTCCGCTCCCGATATGCCTAGCAGCGTCAAGGGCATGGTCTCTTTGCGCGGCGCGCTGGTCCCCGTTGTCGATCTCGCCGAATACATTGGCATGCAGGCCGATACCCCGCGTGAAATCATGATCGTGACGGAATATAACGGCCATACTCAAGGCTTCCTGGTTGAGTCCGTGGACACGATTTTGCGTCTGGATTGGGCGCAAATGCGTGTGCCGCCAGAAATGCTCACAGCCAAGCTGGGCGGTCTGGTTACTGCCGTCACCGAGCTGGCCGATAATCGTCTGGTCATGATGCTGGACGTCGAAAAGGTCCTGTCCGAAACCACCAAGTACGATGACAGCCTTCAGTTTGCCAGCATCCGTCCGCTGGAAAAAACCGAAGGTATCGTTGTCTTTGCCGATGACTCCTCGGTTGCGCGGGGTCAGATTCAGCGCACGCTGGAGGCCTTGCACGTCAAATACATCAGTGCAGTGAACGGGCGGGCTGCCTGGGATGAGCTGCAAAAGCTCGCTGCGCATGCAGAGTCCATGGGCAAGAAGGCCAAGGATTTGATTTACCTGATTCTGACCGACGTTGAAATGCCGGAAATGGACGGTTACATCCTGACCAAGACCATCAAGGCCCATCCTGCTTTTGTCGGCATCCCGATTCTGATGCACTCGTCGCTGTCGTCGATGTCCAATCAGCAATTGGGCAAGTCGGTCGGCGTTGATGAATATGTCGCAAAATTCGAAGCGCAGCGCTTGGCGGAAACGTTGGCCAGAGTCATCAAGTCGCGACAAATGTCTGCTGCCCCAGCGGCAGCGAATGCTTGAGGAGTCCTTGAATGGAAATGGGTCTGGGTCCGCACAATGATTCGCTGCTAGATTCCGTCGATGCGCGTACCAAGTTGGCAGGTTCCAATCGCATGGAAATCCTGCTCTTCGAGCTGGGTACGCACGAAATCTTCGGCATCAATGTTTTCAAGGTCCGTGAAGTCTCTAAGACTCCAAGCATTACCAAGACGCCCAATATGCCCAAGGGCGTGGAAGGCCTGATCAGCTTGCGCGGAAATGTCATTCCGCTGATGTCACTGTCCAAGGTAATGCAACTGGCCGGGGCGCCGGAAGAAATCGGCAGCTCCATGATGGTGACGGAGTACAACAAGCGTACGCTTGGCTTCCTGGTTCATAGCGTGGATCGCATCATCCGCGTGGACTGGGACAAAGTGCGTGCGCCTGAGTCCGTGACCAGCGGCTCGCATGTCTATATCACTGCGATTACCGAATTGCCTGACGGCCGACTTGTTTCCATCGTTGATGTCGAGCAGATTATGGCCAATACTTTTGGCGATGCCGTGGTCGGCCAGATCGAAAAGATGCCGGGCGGTGAAGACCTGAATGTGTTCTTTGTCGACGATTCGCAGGTCGCCCGCAAGAAGATCGCTGAAGTGCTCGAAAAAATGGGCGTCAAGCATCGTCATGCATTGAATGGTCAGGAAGCCTGGACGCGTCTGTCCGGCATGGCGGCCCACGCGATGCAAACCAATCGCAGTATCAAGGAAGAGTTAAACCTGGTTCTCGTCGATGCCGAGATGCCTGAGATGGACGGCTATGTGCTGACCAAGAATATCAAGAGCGATCCGCGCTTCGCCGGGATTCCGGTGGTAATGCATTCGTCGCTCTCATCCGAAGCCAACCGCGCCATGGGGCGCAGTGTTGGTGTAGACGCTTATTGCGCAAAGTTTGACGCTGAATTGCTGTCGGATACTTTGCGTCCCCTGTTGATGAAGTCCCAAAAAGATTGACCCTGGAGAAATAGATGCCCGCTGATCCGTCCAAGATCAAATTCCTCGTCGTCGATGACTTTTCGACGATGCGGCGTATTGTCCGCAATCTGCTCAAAGAACTAGGCTTCACGAACGTCGACGAAGCTGAAGATGGTGTGGTGGCATTGGCCAAGCTCCAGGCTGGTGGTTTTGACTTCGTGGTGTCGGACTGGAATATGCCGAACATGGATGGTCTGACCTTGTTGCAGACTGTTCGCTCAGACCCGGCTTTGAAGAACTTGCCTTTCCTGATGATCACGGCCGAAGCCAAGAAGGAAAACATCATTGCTGCAGCCCAAGCAGGCGCCAGCGGCTATATCGTCAAACCATTCACGGCGGCCACCATGAACGAAAAGCTGGTAAAGATTTTCGAAAAGGTCGGCCTGTAATTGTTGTCGTGCCCGCATGGCAGGAAATTGAAAAATGTCTAATCCAGCGAAATTTGATGAGTCCGGCGACTCCGATGATCTCCAGGCCCTGTTCGACAGTATTGCTGTCAGCAGCCCGCCGCCACCCCCTCCTGCCCCTGTTTCCCGTGCCTTAGACCCGGCCGGCGACAGTGACGAACTGCAGGCGCTGTTCGACTCTGTTGCGACCCAGACCGAAGAGGCGCCGGTCGCGGCTTCTGGCGCAGACGGCGATCAGGAAACAGATGTGTATAACCGGGTCGGCAATCTGGCGCGTCAGCTGCATGACTCCTTGTGTGGCTTGGGCTATGACCGTGCGTTGGAAGATGCGGCCAGCCAGATTCCGGATGCGCAGCAGCGCCTGGCCTATGTCGCGCAGTTGACCGAGCAGGCAGCTAATCGCGTGCTGGCAGCCACCGAGGTGGCCCAACCGGTCCAGGATTCGCTGATGACTGACACGACAGACCTTTCCGCGCGTTGGGACAAGATGTTTGCCAATCAATTGTCGGTGGATGAGTTCAAGGCGCTGGCCAGCGATACACGTTCGTTCTTCAATGCTGCACCAGGCAAAGTCAAAATCACAAGCGATCAACTGATGGAAATCATGATGGCCCAGGATTTCCAGGATTTGACAGGACAGGTCATCAAGAAAGTTGTTGAGCTCGCCCAGAATCTGGAAAAGCAGCTGGTCAATGTACTGATCGAAACCATGCCGGCAGATCGCAAGGCAGCCGCACCAGAAGGCTTGATGAACGGCCCCGTGATTTCCAGTGCCGGCCGTACTGATGTGGTGACGTCGCAAACGCAGGTAGATGATTTGCTGGAGAGTCTCGGCTTCTAAGCCGGCGACAGCATAAGGGGATGCCATGAGTGCCTTTAGTTTCAGCGTAACGCGCGCGATGCGCGCATTAGCTTTCACTGAAATCGCTTTTGCGTCTGATGCTCACAAAGGGGTGGTGCTATGAGCGATTTTCAAGGGATGGAAGACCTGCTGCAGGATTTTCTGGTGGAGGCCACCGATCTGCTGTCGGACGTCGATAACAAGCTGGTTGATCTGGAAAAACGACCGAGCGACAAAGGGCTGCTCAACGACATTTTCCGCGGTTTCCATACCATCAAGGGTGGTGCCGGCTTCCTGAATGCGACCGAGCTGGTGACGCTATGTCACCTGACCGAGAACCTCTTTGACCGTCTGCGCAACGGTGAAATCGCCATCACCTCCAAGGTTATGGATGCCATCATGGACGCGACCGGTACGGTACGCGACATGTTTGGCTCACTGGAGCAAGGCATGCAGCCGGGCGCTGCCTCTGGAGAGTTGCTGGCGACCTTGCGCGCCGCGATTGCCGGAGAGGTCAATGAAGCGCCTGCGCCAGTTGCTGCGCCTACGCCAGTAGCTGTTGCCGCTGCCACGGCTCCTGCAGCCGGTCCAGATTGGGCTGCGCTGCACGGCGCCGTTGCCGGCGAAGCTGAAACTGTGACGGCTCCTGCAGCAGCTCCAGTTGTCATGCATACCAATGTCACCGGTACGCCTGAGCAAATTATTCAACAAGCGGTTGGACGTCGCGTTACAGATAAACCTGGCGCTGCGGCATCAAGCGCAGTGGGTGGCCGTCGCGACAGCGAAAAGAGCAGCAGCCGCTCGGGCGGCGGTGATAACACGATTCGTGTTGATACCACGCGCCTTGACCAAGTCCTGAACTTGTCCGGCGAAATTGGCTTGACCAAGAACCGCTTGAACTCTCTGCGCAGCGATATTCTGAATGGCCGCAGTGATTCCGACACCCTGCATGCGCTGGATCAGGCTGTCAGCCAATTGGATCTGCTGGTTTCAGACCTCCAGAATGCCGTCATGAAGACGCGCATGCAACCTATCGGTCGCTTGTTCCAGAAGTACCCTCGCATCGCCCGGGATCTGGCCCGCAATCTGGGCAAGGATGTCGAGCTGGTCCTGATCGGAGAAGATACCGAAATCGACAAGACTATGATTGAGGATCTGTCCGATCCGATCATCCACTTGATTCGCAATGCGGTTGACCACGGTATCGAGCCGACGGAAGAGCGTCTAGCCAATGGCAAGTCCGCCAAGTCCGAGGTTCGCCTCGAAGCCCGCCAGGAGGGTGATCACATTCTGCTGATCATCGCCGATGATGGGCGCGGCATGAATCCCGAAAAGCTCCGTGCCAAGGCGCTGGAAAAAGGCTTGATCACGGACGAGGAAGCTAACGTCATGGACGAGCGCCAGAGCTACAACCTGGTGTTCCTGCCTGGCTTCTCGACCAAGGATGCGATCACCGACGTGTCCGGCCGTGGTGTCGGCATGGACGTGGTCAAGACCAATATCCAGAAGTTGAACGGTTCGATCGAAACCAAGTCCTCGTTGGGCAAGGGTACGACCTTCACGATTTCGCTGCCGCTGACGCTGGCGATTCTGCCTGTGCTGCTGGTCCAGCTTGGTCAGCAACCTTTCGCTGTACCGCTATCGATGGTTCGCGAAATTCTGCCTATCGATGTAAACGAGGTTCAGGAAGTCGGTGGCTGTGCAACCATGGTGGTGCGTGGCGAAGTCATGCCGATCTATCCGCTCAACTACCTGCTTGGCTGGGTGCCGGAGCGCATTCCCGAGTATGGTGTTCTGATGCAGACCGCGGAGCAGACCTTCATCCTGGCGATCGACGGTTTCATGGGCCGGGAAGACGCAGTGATCAAGTCGCTGGAAGACTTCCGACCCAAGGGCGTGGCCGGTGTCACCACCCTCTCGAATGGCCAGATCGTGCTGATTCTGGACATCAAGGAACTGCTTGGCGACCTCGGTGACGGACGCGGCGTATCGCGTTCCATCTTCAAGCCGGCGGTAATCGAAGCAGCCTGATTCGGCGACTCCTACAGCCCTAGTTTTTCTCTCTGATCGCCTGCCATTTCCGGTGCCGGAAATGGCAGGCGATTTGCCATGTGTTTCTCCCATTCTCCCACCCTCATGGCGGCAATAATTGCCGCCATGAGAGGACATGTCATTGGCTGAAGAGAGCGATCTCGAGAAAACAGAACCGGCGTCTAGTCGGCGACTGGAGCAGGCCCGTGAAGAAGGGAATCTGCCTCAGTCGCGCGAGTTGCCGGCTTTTCTCGTCCTTGCTGCGGGCGTTGGTGGCCTTTGGGCCATGAGCGACTGGTTGTCCTCGCGTACAACCAGCCTGTTGCATGAGGGTCTCTCGTTCACGCGCGAAACGGTGTTCGACCCGAATGCCATGTTCAACGATTTTACGCATCAGGGCATGGAAGCCCTGATCACCATTGCGCCCTTGCTTCTCCTGACCATGGTGGGCGCGATCGCCGGCCCGATCATGATCGGTGGCTGGAATGTCTCTTCCAAGCCGCTTGAATTCAACTTCTCGAAAATGAACCCGCTGGCCGGCGTCAAGCGCATGTTTTCCATGCATGGCGTGGGCGAGCTGGTCAAGGCTGTACTCAAGACGTTGGTGGTCGGGCTGGTCATTTACTGGGTGATCCGCCACGAGCAGGATCAGCTGTTTGCGCTGATCATGATGCCAATCGAAGCCGGCGTGCCGCATCTAGTGCATACGCTGTTGTCGGCGAGCCTGATGATCGTTGGCGGCATGGCCATCATCGCGGCCATCGATGTGCCTTTTCAGTTGTGGCAGTACTACGCGAAGCTGCGCATGACGCGCGACGAGTTGAAGCAGGAAGGCAAGGAGCAAGAGGGTAACCCCGAGGTCAAGGGCCAGATTCGTCGTCAGCAACGCGAGATGGCGCGCCGCCGCATGATGCAGGACGTGCCGACCGCCGATGTGGTCGTGACCAATCCAAGCCACTATGCCGTGGCGCTGAAGTACGACAGCGAAAAGATGGCGGCTCCGCAGGTCGTGGCCATGGGCATGAACTTAATCGCCGCGAACATTCGCGAACTCGCTGCCGAAAACAACGTCCCGATTCTGGAAGCGCCGCCACTCGCGCGGGCCCTTTACAAGCACTCTGAAGTGGGTGCGCAGGTTCCTGCAGCGCTCTATACCGCTGTGGCCGAAGTCATGGCGTATGTCTATCAGCTGGCCCAGTATCTGAACGGCGGCGCTCGCGACATGCTGGCGCCTGAAATGCCGACGGATATCAGTGTGCCTGAAGGTCTGGACCCCGGCAGTCTCGATGAGGTGGCAGTGTGATGTCCCCACGCCCGCTTAGCTCGCTTCTCCCCAAGGGGGTGACTGCCTCCCTTGGGACTGCCCGGCAGGAGGCTGCATGAACCAGGCCCTCCTAGACCTGCGCAACTTCTTCCGCGGCGGCAACGCTCGGATGCTGGCGGCGCCGCTGCTGATCATCATGATTCTGTCGATGATGGTCCTGCCATTGCCAACCTTCATCCTCGATCTGACTTTCACCTTCAATATCGCGCTGTCGATCATGGTGCTGCTAGTGGCCTTGTACACCATGAAGCCGCTCGATTTCTCGGCCTTCCCGACCGTGCTGCTGGTGACAACTCTGCTGCGCCTGTCGCTGAACGTGGCCTCGACTCGTGTTGTCTTGCTGCATGGCCATACCGGTCCTGACGCGGCCGGTGCGGTGATCGATGCCTTCGGTCACTTCCTGGTTGGCGGCAATTACGCAGTGGGTATCATCGTCTTCATCATCCTGACCGTGATCAACTTCGTCGTGATCACCAAGGGTGCCGGTCGTATCGCTGAAGTGTCGGCGCGCTTCACCCTCGACGCCATGCCCGGCAAGCAGATGGCCATCGACGCTGATCTGAATGCCGGCCTGATTGGCGAAGACGAAGCCCGCAAGCGCCGCGCCACGATCGCTCAGGAAGCGGACTTCTTCGGTTCCATGGACGGCGCTTCCAAATTCGTTCGCGGCGACGCCATCGCCGCAATCCTGATTCTGTTCATCAATATCATTGGCGGTCTGATCGTCGGCATCGCCCAGCACGATATGCCGGCGTCCGAGGCCGCCAAGGTCTATACCCTGCTGACCATCGGTGATGGTCTGGTCGCACAGATTCCGGCACTGATCATTTCCACCGCTGCCGGCCTGGTGGTCAGCCGCGTCAATACCGAAGAAGATATCGGCAAGCAATTCACCGGTCAGGTACTTGGCAACCCAACCGTACTGTTCCTGACCGCGGCAATTCTCGGCGGCCTGGGGGTAATCCCGGGCATGCCGAACTTTGTGTTCCTCTTGCTCGCCACTTTGATCGGTTCGCTGGCCTACTACAAGACCAAGCGTGGCGTAGTGGTGGCCGACGAGGTGGCGGCTGCAGCCGCGGCGGCGGCGCCCGAACCTGCCTCCACCGAGAGCCAGGAAGCCAGCTGGGCCGACGTGGCGCCTGTCGATGTGCTCGGTCTTGAAGTCGGCTATCGCCTCATCCCTCTCGTTGACCGCGGCCAGGATGGCGATCTGCTCAAGCGCATTCGCGGCCTGCGCAAGAAGTTTGCGCAGGACATCGGCTTCCTTTCGGCGCCGGTACATATTCGCGACAACCTCGAGCTCAAGCCGAATGCCTATCGCATCACCTTGAAGGGCGTCGAAGTAGGCAGCGGCGAGTCCTATCCAGGCATGTTCCTGGCGATTAATCCGGGCCGCGTAAACGGCCCGATCGCCGGTGTGCAAACCACCGATCCGGCCTTCGGCTTGCCGGCCTTCTGGATCGAGTCCGGTCTGCGCGACCAGGCCCATGTGCTGGGTTATACCGTTGTTGATGCGAGCACGGTAGTCGCGACGCATCTGAACCATCTGATTCTGTCGCACACGCCGGAGTTGCTGGGCCGCCAGGAAACCCAGTCGCTGCTTGATCACATCGCCAAGGACGCGCCCAAGCTGATCGAGGACCTGGTGCCGAAAATGCTCAGCCTGTCCACCATCCAGCGCGTGCTGCAGGGGTTGCTGGATGAGGGCGTGAATATCCGCGACATGCGCACCATCATCGAAGTACTGGCCGAATATGCGCCGCGCACCCAGGACCCGATTGAGCTGACAACGCAGGTACGTATTGCGTTGGGTCGCTCCATCGTCCAGCAGATTTATCCGGGTGAGTCCGAAGTGCAGGTCATGGCGCTGGAACCCTCTCTCGAACGCATGCTGGCGCAAGCCGTGCAAGGCAGTGGTGGTTCGGCTGGCGGCATTGAGCCCGGTCTGGCCGACACCCTGTTACGTGAAACCGCCAATGCCGCGCAGCGGCAAGAGGATGTGGGCCTGCCAGCGGTCTTGCTGGTGCCCGGTCATTTACGCTGGTTGTTGTCGCGGTTTTTGCGTCGCGCCTGGCCAACCCTGAAAGTAATTGCAAATTCCGAAGTGCCTGATTCACGCACGATCAAGGTCACCACGATTATTGGAGCTAAGACATGACAGTAAAACGCTATGTAGCCGAAAGCGCACGTGAGTGCCTGCGCCGCGTCAAGGAAGACCTGGGCCCGGACGCCATCGTGGTGTCCAATCGCCAGGTTGCCGGCGGCGTGGAAATCACGGCCATGTCCTCCGACAGCCTGGAGGCGCTGTCCGCGCAAATGAATCCGCGCGTCGCCGTCGGTGGCGCGACAGCAGCCAGTAGCTACAGCAGCGTAGCCGCTGCGCCCGCTGCAGCGCGCCCGCGTCCTCCGGTCGCCGATAGCGCGGATGACTACACCGTGTCGCTGTCGAACAACGTCAAGCGCCAGCAGTCGTATCAGCCTTGGGCGCCAACGCCAGCGGCAGCGCCAGAGGTAAAGACTGAACCGCGTTTGCGCCCATTGCCGCCACGTGCGGAGGATGCGCCATCGGCGGCCCAAGTCGCGGCCAGCCTGCAACAGGTCGCGGACGCAAGTGTTGCTTCGCCACCACCGGCTGCGCGCCCTGCGCCTGCAACGAGTGCTGCGCCAGCCAATGCACAGGTCACGCAGTTGATGGACGAGATGCAAGTCATCCGCGGTCTGCTTGAACGCCAATTGGCCGGCTTTGCCTGGGGTAGCATGAATCGCGAATCGCCAGTGCGTGCACAGTTGCTGGGTGAATTGCTTGATGCCGGTTTTTCCGGTCTTTTCAGCCGTAAGCTGGCCGATGAATTGCCAGAGAACATGCAGCTCGACGAGGCGCGCAAGTGGGCGCGCAATGCCGTCGGCCGCAATCTGCGCACGTTGGGTACTGAAGGGGATCTGATTGATCGCGGTGGCGTCTATGCACTGGTCGGCCCGACCGGTGTCGGCAAGACCACGACCACCGCCAAGCTGGCTGCACGTTGCGTGGTGCGCTACGGCGCCGACAAGCTGGCGCTGCTGACCACTGATAGCTACCGGATCGGCGCGCATGAACAGCTGCGTATCTATGGCCGCATTCTCGGCGTGCCGGTGCATGTGGTACGTGATGGCGAGGATTTGCGCCACACGCTGTCCGACCTGCGCGACAAGCATATGGTGCTGATCGATACCGTCGGTATGAGCCAGCGTGATCGCATGGTGGCTGAACAAGCAGCCATGCTTGCGCGCAGCGGTCAGGTCAATCGCCTGCTGCTGTTGAATGCCACCAGCCGTGGCGATACCCTGGATGACGTGGTACGCGCGTATGCCGGCGAAGATTTGGCCGGTTGCATCCTGACCAAGCTGGATGAAACCGCCACCATCGCACCGGCGATCGACACCATCGTGCGTCACGGCCTGCTGATGAGCTACGTAGCGACTGGCCAGCGTGTGCCAGAAGATTTGCACCTGCCGAATCGTAATTACTTGCTGCATCGTTGCTTCAAGACTTCGCCTGAAGAGTCTGCGCATCATCTGCGCAATGACGAAATCGGTCTGGCTGTCGCCGGCAGCAAAGCCGCGCAGGCCATGTCCAAGGTCATGCGCTAAATCCTCGGGCGACCGCAGAGATGAATACGATCAAGGTAGACGCACTCGATCAGGCATCCGGCTTGCGCCGCCTGTTTGCGACACGTGGCGCCCAGATTGTGGCGCTGACTTCGGCGGCTGTCGTCAATGGACGCGCCCAGATGATTGCCAATGCAGCGGCAACGCTGGCCGCCCGCGGTCGCCGCGTGTTGCTGCTGGATGAAAATCCGGCGCCGCGCAATGCGCTGGCTGAGGTCAGTGAAACAGCGCGCAGCGCTGGCGACCTGCTACAGGTGATTCGCGGGGAAGCGAGTCTCGCGCAGGCGACAGTGCAGGTGAATCGCAATCTGGCAACGCTGGGTGCCGTGCGTCTCGCCAATGCCGAGTTGCCGATGACCAAGCGCCTTGCCGACCTGATGCATGAGGTCGAAGACAGTTATGACTTTGTCCTGGTCGATTGTTCCGCTTCGCGCACCAGCCAGATCAGCACGCTTGGGTTGCATGCGCACTATCTGGTAATTGCAGTGACGGCCGAGAGCAACGGCATCATGCAGGCCTACGCACAGATCAAGCGACTGGCGCAGATTCACCAGCGCGAGCATTTCCAGATTCTGGTGACCGGCAAGGCCAACCGCGATGATGCCCGTAATATTTTCAATAATTTACGCCAGGTTGCGCATGAGCATCTTGGCGTACGCCTGAGCTATCTCGGTTTGGTGAATACCGGCAAAAACGAGATGTTGGCCGATTTGATCGATACGGGCTTTCCATTGCATCCGCAAGCCATGGGTGCAATGTCAGGCCTGGCAGCGACTTTGGAGCGATTGGGTGGCGTGAGTACGCGGAATTCGGTGGTATAGTCAAAGGCCCGAAACGGCCGCTTATATCGACACCGATGTACACCGCCCATGGCGTGCTAGACAAGCAGCAACTCATCACCCAGTACGCGCCGCTCGTTAAACGCATCGCCTTTCATCTCATGGCTCGCCTGCCGGCAAGTGTTCAGGTCGAAGACCTGATCCAGAACGGCATGATTGGCCTGCTCGACGCTTTTGGCCGTTTTGAAGACGGGCAGGGGGCTCAGTTCGAGACTTACGCCGTGCAGCGCATTCGTGGCGCCATGCTGGATGGTCTGCGTGAAAACGATTGGGTGCCGCGCAGCGTGCGTCGTGAGATGCGCCGCGTCGAAACCGCGATTCAACAACTGGAACACCAGTATGGGCGTCCGCCAAGCGAAGCTGAGCTGGCGCAGGCGTTGGAAATGCCGCTGGCCGATTATCAGAAATTGCTTGGCGATGCCCGCGGTCACCAGCTGCTGAATCTGGAAGACCTGACGGACGGTGACGAAGAAGGTTTTCTCGAACGGCATGAATCCGGTCCGAGTGCGGATCCGTTGGCAGTGCTATTGGAAGACGATATGCGCAGCACCCTGGTGCGCGCCATTGAGATACTCCCGGAACGTGAAAAACTGGTAATGTCGCTGTACTACGAAGAGGAGCTCAATTTGCGCGAAATCGGCGAGGTGCTAGGGGTGACCGAATCCCGTGTATGTCAGCTGCATAGCCAGGCGATTGCTCGTTTACGTGCCCAGGTGCTGGGCGAGGATGGCAAGGTTAAAAGCAGCGGTGGTCGACGCGGTCGACCACGTGGCCCAACGATGACGGATTGAGCGAATGGACAAGATCAGTATTCTCGGTCTGATTGTTTCGGTATTGGCGATTGTCGGCGGCCAGCTTCTCGAAGGCGGCCATATTGATTCCCTGGTACAACCCACCGCATTTCTGATTGTGGTTGGCGGCACGCTTGGCGCCGTCATGTTGCAAAGCCCTTTCTCGACTTTCATGACCGGCCTGCGCATGGCAGCCTGGCTGTTCTTTCCACCGCGTACCGGCGACACCGAAGTCGTTGATCAGGTCGCACGCTGGAGCTCGCTGGCACGCAAAGAAGGTCTGCTGGCGCTGGAAAATGAAATCAACAACCTGAAGGATCCTTTCGTTCGCAAGGGCCTGCAATTGCTGGTCGATGGCGCGGAACCCATGCGCCTGCGTGAAGTGCTCGAAGTTGAAATCGGCACCTACGAAGAACACATGAAGGTCGCGGCAAAGATTTGGGAAGCGGCCGGTGGCTATGCGCCGACGATTGGTATTCTCGGCGCCGTGATGGGCCTGATTCACGTGATGGAAAACCTGTCCGACCCGAGCAAGCTCGGCGCCGGTATCGCCGTGGCGTTCGTCGCCACGATCTATGGCGTCGGTTCCGCCAATCTGATTTTCCTGCCCATGGCCAAGAAGCTTCTGGCTTCGGTGCGTGATCTCGTCAATGTCCGTGAGATGTATCTGGATGGACTGGTCGGGATCGCCAACGGCGACAACCCGCGCATTATCGAGAGCCGCTTGCAGGGCTACCTCAACAAGCACTAAGCAGGCGAGCTCATCCATATGGCGCGCAAACGGCACGAAGAGGAACACGAAAACCACGAACGCTGGCTGGTGTCGTACGCCGATTTCATTACGCTGCTGTTTGCATTCTTTGTCGTGATGTACGCGATTTCGTCGGTCAATGAGGGTAAGTACCGCGTGTTGTCCGACGCCATCAATTCCGCCTTCCGCAATATCCCTGGTTCCACGTCTGGCGCCATGCAGGTGGTCACCACCAGCCAGAATTCACCCATGGTGATGCCGCAGGTTCGGCCGACCAATCCCAAGGCGGAAGAGAACAAGCGCAAGAACAAGGACAAGATGAAGAATATGGCCCAGCAGCTGATGGCTGCGCTGGGGCCATTGGTGAAGAGCGGTCAGGTCCGGGTTACCGAAAACGCGCTTGGCATCACTCTGGAAATCAATGCCAGCGTCCTGTTCACGCCGGGCGATGCGCATCTGGAACGACAAGCGGTGGTGGCCTTGGCCAACGTCGCTAAGATTCTCGCCAGCGCTGAATTCCCGATCACGGTTGAAGGCCATACCGACAACACGCCAATCGCCAACGACCTGTTTCCGTCGAACTGGGAACTGTCTGTAGTGCGCGCTTCCAGTGTCGTGCGCCTGTTCATCGAAAACGGCGTGGATTCGCGTCTGTTGACTGCGACCGGTTACGCAGATCAACGTCCTGTTGCCGACAATTCAACGCCAGAGGGGCGGCAGCGGAACCGGCGCGTGGCCATCACGATTGAATCGCAGGTGCCTGACCAGGGCGCTGAAGTACCGCTGTAATGACAGCTGAAAACAAAAAAGCCAGACATCGTCTGGCTTTTTTTATTTGGATGCAGCGCTTAGGCGCTACCCAGTGTCCGCGAACCGCCGCCGTGTTTCTGGTGTCCGTCAGGCCCGTAGGTGCCGGCCTCGCCAAGACTGCCTGCCGCATTCATCAGCACGGCCAGCGCCTGCTGGTTGTGCTGAAGACGCGTGTTGATCAGTTTGCCGTTGGTGGTATTCAGTCGATTGGCGCTTTGCGCCAGGGTCAGCAACTCAGCCCATTCCGCCTGCAACGCAGTGTCGGCTTTGGCAAAGAAAGCTTCAGTGCCTTCGCGGGTTGTACTCACACCCAGCGTGCTCAGCGCCGCATCGCGCTGTTTGCCAGCGGAACCCAGCTCTGCAACGAGCCCGGTTTTTTGTTCGAGCAAGGGCAGGACCGCATCGGCGTTGCCGCTGATGAGCAGTTTCTGCTCTTCCTCCAGCACCGAGATGAAGGTTTTCAGAATCCGAGACTCGGCGGTAATGGCCTGGCTCAGTTGCGGTGCTTGCGTTGCCATGGCGTATTGCGGCTGCTTAGCGCTCGCTGCCGAGCATGTCACGCACGCTCTTCAGAAGTCCATCGGCAATACGTTCCGGATTGACCTGGAAACGGCCTTCGGCAATCGCTTGCTTTATTTCGGCAACACGGCCGCTATCCATGACAGGGCTGCTGGCCAGAACAGAGCTGACGCCTTGCAGGCCGCTCAGGGTTGCTTCGGTAGAAGCACCACCGGTAGCGGCAGAAGATGCATTTCCTGCAGCCGTGGCTGTGCCTCCAGCGCGAGCGCGGCCGGCACCACTCGGGGTGCTGGAATTGCCCACTGACTTGTTGGAGGTATCAATTTTCACGGTTTATCCTTTCCCTTGCGGGGTCTCAGGAGCTGCAACGGCATCTATAGGCAAAACTTGAGGAAAACTTATCAATGCTGGCAGAAGTAATGCAAATAGCCTGCCATATCTTACCTTGCCGACGAGCGTTTAAAAAGCGATTTCCACGACGCTGCCCACCCGTGCGATGCCGCTTACGACCTGACCGGTGGCCAGGCGTACTTGCACGACCTTGCCTTCAGCGGCGGTGGTCAGGGCCTTGCCTTCATTGGAGACCTCAAATCCGGGACCGCGTGAAATGACCTTGACCGATTGCCCTTGCTGAATGACCGGCGGCTGACGCAAAAGATCATTCAAAATCGGGCGTCCTACAGGAATGGGCATGGCGGCAACTCGGCCCACCACTTGGGACGGATCAAGCAGGACCCCATTGGGCAGGTCGCCCAAGTCACCAGTCTGGCGTGTCAGATCGTTTTCGCCGATCAATTGTCCCTGACTCAGAGGCCGTGTCGTGACCAGGTACTCGGTCACAACCTTGATCTGGACTGGAACATAAACGGCCCAACCTGCTTCTGCGCGGCAGCGCACCAGCACGGTGGTGCGGCCGATATTGCGTGCCCCCGGCGCCATCGAGACATCAAGGTTGGCGCAGGCGGGGCGGCCGGCGCTGTTTTCCACCGGGCTGATCACGAAGCTTGCCTGGCCATTCACATTGGCTGATTGATTGCGCAGGAAGGCTTCGATGGCGGTTTTAATCTGCTGGTTGTCGTCGCGCGAAGCAGCTCCGGCCGTGCTTAGGGCCAAGGTGCAAAGCAGGCTGCCAATCAGATAACGGCAGAGCCGCAAAGTCGATGTGTACATGCCTCGATTCAAACACGTGAAGCCAGGCAAGGCAAGCCGTATTGCCGGCAGATGCGGCAAGTTTTGCCGTTGCTTTCCGTCTGTGATCCGGTAAAGCGGCAAGCGGCTTGCCGCTTTCTGTGTCCAAGTTTGGAATAGGCCGGTAAAAGCAGGCCACACCAAGTTTTGTTTGAGCTGGCACGGAGCATGCATTACGGCGTATGTAAAAGAAACTTTAGGCCCTTTGGGCAAATGAGCAAACGCCATGATCGATCGTCTTGACAGCGAACTGAGCTTCACCCGCACTGCCCTCGGCCTGCGCGGCTATCAGCAGGAGCTGCTTGCCTCGAACATCGCCAATGCCGATACCCCGAACTACAAGGCTCGCGACATCGACTTCAAGTCGGCGCTGCAAAACGCCATGAGCGGCAAGGGTGTTGGTTCGGTGACCATGGCTCAGACCTCCAGCCGCCATATCCAGGGTGACGGAGCTACGCCGTACGGTGCCACCTTGCAGTATCGCACCGAGTATCAAAGCAACGTCGATGGCAATACCGTGAATATGGACATCGAGCGCTCGGCCTTCGCCGAAAACTCGATTCAGATGGAAGCGCTGCTCACCTTTGTGCGCGGCCAGTTCAGTGATCTGCGCACGGCCATGTCGTCGGCGACCTGATTAGGTGAATTGAGATGAGTCTTAACAACGTTTTCGGGATCGCAAGTTCGGCGCTGACTGCGCAGTCAGCACGCCTGAATACCGTCGCCAGCAATCTAGCCAACGCCGACAGCGTGGTTGGCGCCGATGGCCAGCCTTACCGCGCTAAGCAGGTGGTGTTCAAGGCCATGCCGGTGACCGAGCAAGGTGGCATTGGCGTTCGCGTCAGCCAAGTCGTTGAGAGTGCGGCGCCTTTGCGCATGGTCTATGACCCAAAGAGTCCTGCAGCCAACGAGCAAGGCTACGTCAGCATGCCGAATGTGAATGTGGTGGAAGAGATGGTGAACATGATCTCGGCTTCGCGTGCGTACCAGAGCAATGTTGAGGTAATGAATACCGCTAAAACCCTGATGGAAAAGACACTGGCCATTGGCCAGTAATGAAGGAGAACTAACATGGCTACCACCAGTACCACGACTGATTTCAGCACTTCGATCATCAACGATCTGAACGCTCAGGGAAAGAAGAAAACCACGACCGCCACGGAAGATCAGAAGGCGACCTTCCTTAATCTGCTGACTACGCAGCTGAAGAACCAGGATCCCTTGAATCCGATGGACAACGCCCAGATGACTTCGCAACTAGCGCAAATCAGCACGGTGGACGGTATCGAACGCCTCAACCAGACCCTGACCGCCATGATGAGCAGCAGTAGCACCGACCAGACCCTGCAAGCCGCAGCGCTGGTGGGTCATGGTGCGCTGGTCAAGGGCAGCGCGCTGGAGCTGAGCGCCAGTGGCGCCATCGGTGGTTACGACCTGGCCAGCAAGGCCGACATCGTCAAGATTCAGGTGACCGATGCCAACGGCAATGTAGTTCGCGATATTTCCCTGAGCAACCAGGATGCTGGCGTTCAGAATTTCGTTTGGGACGGCAAGGACAATAGCGGCACGGCGCTTGCTACAGGTAGCTACAAGTTCACGGTTACCGCGACCCAGGGTACGAATGATGTGACCGCGGATGCGTTGCAGTTCGGCACGATCAGCGGCGTGGTGCGCAACAGCACCGGTGTTCTGGGAATCGACGTCGGCACCTTTGGGCGCTTTAGTGTTGATGATCTCAAGCAAATTATCTGATTCAGGTTATTAAGGAGTACGCAAAATGTCATTCCAACAAGGTTTAAGTGGCCTGAATGTTTCCTCCAAGTCACTGGATGCAATCGGCAACAACATCGCCAACTCTGGTACCGCCGGCTTCAAGGCCGCAAGCGGTCGTTTCGCCGATGTGTTTGCCTCTTCCCTGAATGGTACGGGTGCATCGCAAGTCGGTATTGGCGCGAACTTGACCGATGTGTTCCAGCAGTTCACGCAAGGTAACGTTACCTCGACCAGCAACCCGCTCGACCTGGCCATCAATGGCGGCGGTTTTTTCCGCGTATCCGACGCTGCAGCGGTTGCCTCGGGGAATGTGTCTTACACCCGCAATGGCCAATTTTCGATCGACAAGAACGGCTACATCGTCAATGCTGGCGGCTTGTTCCTGACTGGCGTGCAGGCTGATCCATTGACCGGTATTGTCCCAAGTAGCGGTCAGCCTGGTGCGATCAAGCTGGATACGTCGCTAATCTCGCCAAACGCTACGACTGAAAGCCAGCTCTCGGTCAATCTGGACTCGCGTCTGAAGCCTCCGTCGGCGGGCGCTACGCCTGCCACCGTGACGGGCTCTGCGATTCCAGCTTCTCTTACCATTGTTGCTGGTACCAACGACACCATCACTGTGACGGTTGATGGCACCGGTCCGGTTTCAGTAGTGATTCCAGCCGGCGTCTACACCAGCAGCGGCAGCCTGGCCCAGACCGTTGAGGATCTGATCAATGCGGCGCCGGCCTTTACAGCCGCTGGGATCGGCGTGGACCTGACTACCAATGCAGCCGGTCGCGTCGTGATGACCAACCGCAGCGTGGGTACGCTGGGTAGCCAAGGTACGGGTTCGACCATTGCCCTGGGTGGCGGTAACGGCGAAGCCAATCTGTTTGGTGGTGCGCCAACCATTGTTGCCGGTACCGATACCTTCAACATGACCAACCCGCTGACCTACACCTCTTCGACTTCGCAGACCGTGTATGACAGCCTGGGCAACCCACATAATCTGGTGCCTTACTGGGTCAAGACTTCGCAAGCCAACACCTGGCAGATGTACACCAGTCTCGATGGCGCAACGGCTCAAGGCCCGCTGACCCTGACCTTCAACACGTCCGGTGCGCTGACTACCAGCATGCCGATCACGCTGACCAACAACCTGACCAGTGGCGCTACCTCGCCGCTGACCTTCACCTTCGACCTCACCGGCAGCACCCAGTACGGTGATTCGTTTGGCGTGAATACCCTGTTCCAGGACGGTTACTCCTCAGGTCGTCTGTCTGGCATTTCGGTCAGCGACGATGGTACGGTGCAAGGCAAGTATTCGAACGGCAAGACTCGTGACATGGGTCGTCTGGTGCTGGCCACCTTCCAGAATTCGAACGGTCTTGAAAACGTCGGCGGCAACTTGTGGCGCGAGACGGCCGATTCGGGTCAGCCGATCACTGGTACAGCCGGCCAGGGCAACCTGGGCGTGATTCAGTCGGCTGCGGTTGAAGATTCCAATGTCGATTTGACTGAGGAACTGGTCGCCATGATTGTTCAGCAACGCGCTTACCAAGCCAACGCGCAGTCCATCAAGACGCAGGATCAGGTTCTGCAAACGCTGGTCAATCTTCGTTAATAGCTGACGCGAATACGCCATGGATCGTCTCCTTTACACAGCCATGTCCGGTGCTACGGGCACGATGAACCGGCAGGCTGCCGTGGCGCACAATCTGGCCAACACCTCGACACCCGGTTATCGCTCCGAAGAGCACCGCCTGCGTGCGGTGCAGGTGCAGTCCAAAAATACGCCGGCGGCTTTGCCGACGCGCGCTTTCGCCGTGGATGCAAGCACCCATACGGACTTTACGGCTGGTCCGATGATGTACACCGGTCGGCAGATGGATGTGGCAATTCAGGGGCGCGGCTGGATTGCCGTGCAGTTGCCGGATGGCACGGAAGGCTACACCCGCAACGGCAATCTACAGGTTGATGCGAATGGCGTGCTGCAAACCAAGAATGGTTTGCCAGTCATGGGCGACGGTGGCCAGATCTCGATTCCGCCAGATCAAAAGATTGAACTGGGGCGCGACGGCACCCTTACCGTGATTCCCCTGACCGGCCAGCAAACCGCCAGCACGGTGGGCCGCGTCAAGATGGTCAATCCGGCCGATACCGATTTGCAGCGCGGCGAGGATGGCGTGTTTCGTCTGGCCGCCGGTGGCGCTGCGCCGATCGATGAGAACGTCAGACTGGTTACCGGTTTTATCGAGGGCAGCAACGTCAATCCGGTTGAACAGATGGTGAATATGATTTCACTGGCGCGCCAATTTGAAATGCAGGTCAAGATGATGACCGAGGCCGAAACCAACGATAAGGCAGCGACTCAGCTGCTGACCGCCGCACGTTAAGAGAGAAAATAAACCATGATGCGTTCGCTGTGGATTGCCAAGACCGGTCTCGATGCTCAACAGACCAATCTTGATGTGATTTCTAATAACCTGGCCAACGTCAGCACCAATGGTTTTAAGCGCTCACGCGCCGTATTCGAGGATTTGCTGTACCAAACGCTGCGCCAGCCCGGTGCGCAATCAACGCAGACGACCCAGGTGCCATCTGGTTTGACGCTGGGTACTGGTGTGCGTCCAATCTCGACCGAGCGATTGTTTATTCAGGGCGGCCTGACACAAACCCAGAACCCGCTTGACCTCGCCATCAATGGCAACGGCTTCTTCCAGATTCAGATGCCTGACGGCACGCTGGCCTATACGCGTGATGGTTCTTTCCAGAAAGACAATACAGGCCAGGTGGTGACATCGAGTGGTTATCCACTGTCGCCGGCGATTACGGTTCCGGCCAATGCGCTGACTGTTTCCGTCAGTCGTGACGGTATTGTTTCGGTAACACTGCCAGGCACCACCGCATCGACCCAGGTCGGCACCGTTCAGCTGGCCACTTTCGTCAACGTGGGTGGCCTGCAGAGCATGGGCGAAAATCTCTACGTCGAAACCGCCTCGTCGGGAACGCCGACACCCAATACCCCGGGCACCAACGGTACCGGCGTGCTTAATCAAGGCTATGTCGAAACCTCGAACGTGAACGTGGCCGAAGAGCTGGTGTCGATGATCCAGACCCAGCGTGCCTATGAAATCAATTCCAAGGTGGTGACCACCTCGGACACCATGCTGGGCCGTCTGGTGCAGATGTAAGGGACGAGGTTAGAAAATGAGCAAGCGCAGCTTTAATCCATTTGCTTTTTCCCTGCTGGCGCTACTGTCGCTGGCGGGTTGTGTCACGACTGCTCCGCCGACCTCGGTGCATCAGCCGATGACCGCACGTCCGGAGCCGCGCCAGGATTTCATGGCGACCCAAGGTGCGATCTACAATGTCGGTGTGGCGCGTCCGCTGTTTGAAGATCGCCGCGCCCGCTATGTTGGCGACACCATCACCATCGCGATCGTTGAAAATACCGCCGCCTCCAAGAACTCCGAAACCAAGGCTTCGCGCAGCAGCTCGGTCGATGCATCCGTGCCAAGCATCGTCGGTCTGCCATTCAAAGGCATGCAGGGTTTGACCGTAGCTGCATCGAATGCAACCGACTTCGATGGCAAGGGGCAGAACACCTCCAGCAATGCCTTCCAATCTACGATCACCTGTACCGTCATCGAAGTGCTGCCGAACGGCAACTTGCTTGTGTCGGGCGAGAAGCAGATTGGCCTCAAGGAGGGTGAAGAATTCGTGCGCTTCTCCGGCGTAGTCAATCCGATCACGATCAACAGCGCCAACACGGTCCAATCCACCACCGTTGCCGATGCGCGTCTCGAGTTCAAGGCCAATGGCTTTATCGATAGCGCCCAAGTCATGGGCTGGCTGGGCCGGTTTTTCCTGAGTGTTCTGCCTTTCTGACAGGTGATTTGAAATGAGTGGCATCAGCGGTATTCAGAAAGTCTTGATGGTGATCATGATCATCCTGGCCGGTTTGCTGGTCACGGATGCGGCGCGTGCCGAACGGATCAAGGATCTAGCCTCCCTGTCGGGCGTGCGGAACAACCAGTTGATCGGTTACGGCCTCGTGGTTGGCCTGGATGGCAGTGGCGACCAGACCACGCAAACACCATTCACGGTGCAGAGCATCATCAACATGCTGTCGAACCTAGGGGTCACGTTGCCACCGGGTACTTCGCTGCAGCTCAAGAATGTGGCCGCCGTCATGGTCACCGCCAACCTGCCGCCTTTTGCACAACCCGGCCAGCAGATCGACGTCACCGTTTCCTCCATGGGTAACGCCAAGTCGATCCGAGGCGGCACGCTGGTGTTGACACCGCTCAAGGGTGCCGACGGCCAGGTTTATGCAATGGCCCAGGGCAATGTGGTGGTGGTCGGCGCAGGCGCCGCGGCTGCCGGCACCAAGGTCACCATCAATCATTTGTCGGCCGGTCGTATCGCCGGTGGCGCCACGGTAGAGCGGGCTGTGCCGACCGTGCTGGGGCAGGGCGACTACATTACCTATGAACTGAACACCACCGATTTCGGCACCACCCAGCGCATCGTCGAAGCCATCAATCGTGTTGCACCTGGCTCGGCATCGGCCGTCGATGGTCGCCAGATTCGCGTGCGCGCCCCGACCAGCGATGATGCGCGCGTGGCCTTCCTTGGCCGCATCGAGAATCTTGATGTCACGCCCATGCAAACTGCCGCACGTGTCATTGTGAATAGCCGTACCGGTTCCGTGGTCATGAATCAGTCTGTACTGTTGGATGCCTGTGCTGTAGCGCACGGCAGCCTTGCGGTTTCAGTGAAGACCGACAATGAAGTCAGCCAGCCGGGGGCGTTTTCCGGTGGCCAAACGGCTCCCGTCGCCAATGCTCAAGTGGACATTCAGCAGCAGAACGGCGCCATGCAGCGTATCCGCGCCAGCACCAATCTGGCAGATATTGTCAAGGCACTGAATTCCTTGGGCGCCAATCCGCAAGACCTGATTGCCATCCTGCAGGCCATGAAGGCTGCAGGGGCTTTGCGGGCCGAGCTGGAAGTGATCTAAACAAGGCAGTTTTTGCCGGTTTGCTCCGGCGATTGCCGTCTATGCCGACTTGGCAAGCTCGGAGCCAAGATGAACCCCGTTACACCTACACCTTCAGTCTTCGACGTTAACTCCCTGACCAGCCTTAAATCGCAGGTCAAAGGTGACGATCCAGAGGCATTGAAAGCCGCTGCCAAGCAGTTCGAAGCGCTGTTCATGCAAATGGTGCTGAAGTCCATGCGCGACACGCTGCCCAAGGACAGCCCCTTTGACAGCGATCAAAGCCGGATGTACCAGTCGCTGCTGGATCAGCAGTTGTCCAACGTCATGTCTTCGGGCAAGAATGGGGTAGGACTGGCGGCCATGATCGAGAAGCAACTCAGCCGCAAGAACGATCCGATCGCCACGTTTGAAAACGGCTTGCCTTTCAATCCGGAAGCCCCTTCAATTCCTCTTGATGCCGCCACGCTGCGCAGCTTCAACAACCGTGCGGCCGCGTATCTAGATCAGCACGGTGTTCCAGTACGTAATCCCGCGGCCGTGAGTGAGCGCTCTCCCCAAGGTGTTGCGCCGATTGACCCTGCCAGTACCGGTGCTGCGCCGCGCGCCTCGGGTGATGCCGCAGCGGCGTTCGTGGCCAAGGTCAGTCCTTATGCCTTGGCAATCGAGCAGCAAAGTGGGGTTCCGGCGCACTTCATGGTCGCTCAGGCCGCCCTGGAAACCGGCTGGGGTAAGTCCGAGCCGCGTTTTGCAGACGGCCGCTCGAGTTTCAACCTGTTTGGCATCAAGGCAGGCAAGAACTGGAAGGGCGCGACGGTTGAGGCTTCCACGCTGGAATACGTCAATGGTCAGCCGCAACGACAGGTTGAGCATTTCCGGGCTTATGGCTCTTACGCTGAAGCCTTTGCCGACTACGCCAATCTGCTGGCCAGTAATCCTCGCTACAGCACGGCATTAAACAGCCGTGACGGTGCCGGCTTTGCCCGCGCCATGCAGACTGCCGGCTACGCTACTGATCCTCAGTACGCGAGCAAACTCCAGCGCATCATGGCCAGCGCCGCCTTGCGGCCCCTCAACAGCGCCTAGTCCTACTCTCCTGGCACGCGCCTTGCTGAATTGGTAGTAAATATTCGGTATTGGCTCAACTAGCGGCAAGTATTGCCGTTATACAAGCGGAGTGAGGAATTATGGCCACCAGCGCATTAAACATTGCAGTAACAGGATTGAACGCCGCGCAGGCGGGCCTGCTTACGACTAGCCATAACATCTCGAATGCCTCGACCGACGGCTTCAATCGTCAGCGCATTATCCAATCGACTCAGAATCCGCAATACACAGGCTCCGGCTTTCTTGGCCAGGGCACCTCGGTGACCACCGTCCAACGTACCTACAGCGGCTTTCTGGCTAATCAGGTCGTTGCTTCGCAGGCGACTACCAGCCAGCTTCAGGCTTACCAGAACCAGCTGGGCCTGATCGACAACATGCTGGGCGACACGACCGTAGGTTTGTCGCCAGCCATTACCAGTTTCTTTTCCGGCATCAACGCCGTTGCCGCAGCGCCAAGCTCGATTCCAGCACGCCAGACCATGCTGGCCGCGGGACAGACCGTGGTCGCTCGTTTTCATGATTTGTCTTCGCGCCTGCAGGAAATCTACGACGGCACCAACTCCCAGATCCGCACCGAAGTTGGCAGCATCAATTCGCTGGCGCAGCAAGTCGCTGACATGAACAAGCGTATTGCCGTAGCCGAAGCCGCCGGCCCAGGCCAGGAGGCCAATGACCTGCACGATCAGCGCGACCAGTTGATCCTTGAACTGAACAAACATATCCGCACCGATGTCATTACGCAAAGCGATGGCAGCTTCAGCGTGTTCTTCGGTAATGGCCAGCCGCTCGTAGCCGGACAAAGCGTATTCAAGCTCTCGGCAGTTCCTTCCACCAATGATGCGACGCGTCTGGTAGTGGGGCTGACCACGCCGACTGGACAGTCGTCGCAGATTCCGGAGAACCTTGTCACTGGCGGCGCGCTGGGTGGCCTGCTTGAGTTCCGTTCCGATTCGCTTGATGCGGCGCAGAATACGCTGGGTCGCATTGCCTTGGGCCTTGCCACCACCTTCAATACCCAGCATGAGTTGGGTCAGGATTTGCTCGGCACCATTGGCAACGATTTCTTCCAGGTCCCGACGCCTGTCATCACCGCCGACACCGGCAATGCCGTGGCCAGCGTTGCCCCCGGTACGTTGTCCGCTGCAGTGACCGATGTGGGTGCTCTGACTGCCAGCGATTACGTGTTGAGCTATAGCGCCAATGGCTATAGCTTGCGTCGTCTCCAGGACGATGCTGTGGTTTTCTCGGGCTCGGCCTTGCCAGCAACGGCAGATGGACTGACCTTCACCATGAACGGCACGCCTGCAGTCGGCTCCAGTTTCAAGATTCAGCCGACTCGCTATGCCGCACGCGATGTGGCCGTCGCCATTACCGATCCGCGCAGCATCGCTGCCGGTTTGCCTGTGAATGCTGCGGCAGGCCTGACGAATACGGGCACGGTACAAGTCAGCGCCGGCGCCTTGAAGACACCGGTAACCCTGACTTATTCCACATTTAATGCAGGCTTCACGGGCTTCCCGGCAGGAACCTCGGTGGCGGTCTGGGATCCGGCAACGGCTACCAGCACCACCACGAATGTGACGTCCAGCGGCCAGCCGGTCAGTATTCCGGCGGGCTCGTACGCAACAGTGAATGGCATCACCTTTAAAATTTCGGCCACGCCGTCGAATGGCGACACCTTTACAGTAGGCCCCAATCAGCTCACGACCGGCACGACCAATCAGGGCACTGAAACGATTAGTGCTGCTGGTCATATGCGTGCGACCTTTACCTATGATGGCGGCACCAACTCGCTGTCCTTGACGCCAACGCCAACGCCATTGCTCAACACCACGGTGAGCGTGACCAGCGGTGGTGTGACCACGGACTATCCAATTCGCCTGGGTAACGAAACGATTCCATATGTTGCAGGCGCGACCTACAACTACAACGGTTCCACATTCACCTTTGGCGGCGCCGCGCCGACAACTGGCGACACCTTCACGGTCGGCGCCGGCTATGCGACTGCGCCGATCACACCAAGCACCACCAGCGCAACCGCAACGCTGACGCAAAGCGCCACTGCCATTTCGGCCGCCTTGCCAACCAGCAACTACACGCTCAAGTACGATAATGCCAATAATCTGCTGACGGGTTTTCCAGCTGGCACGACCGTGGCGGTGACGGTAAATGGCACGACCACGCAAGTACCTGTCACCGGACCGAACCAGGGGATCACCTTCACCACCGGTATGAGCGTAATGGTGAATGGCGTTGAAGTCCAGTTCGACGGCGTACCTGCAGAGGGCGATACCTTCACGATCGGGCCGACGGCCGCGAACACCACAGACAGCCGCAACATCCAGGCGCTGGCCTCCCTGCAAACCTCGAAGATTCTGCTTGGCGGCACTGCCAGCGTCGAGTCGTCGTATGCACAACTGGTAAGCTCAATTGGCAACAAGGCCAACGAGATCAACACCTCCTACGATGCGCAAGCCGCATTGCTGGAGCAGGCACAGGCGGCCATGCAATCGTTCTCCGGTGTGAACCTGGACGAGGAAGCCGCCAATCTACTGCGTTACCAGCAGGCATATCAGGCATCGGCAAAGATCATCGATATTTCCAGCAAGCTGTTTGATCTGCTTGCTTCGCTCGGCGGATAAAGTTTAGTTTCGGAGAAAGATCATGCGAGTCTCTACCAGAATGGTGTTCGATAGCGGCGTTTTGAACATGCAGAAACGCACGTCGGAAACGCTCAAGCTGCAGCAGCAGATTGCGACCAACAAGCGCATTCTGACCCCGTCTGATGATCCGGTGGCGGCAGCGCAGGCGCTCGAAGTCACACAGGCGAAGACGCTGAACGATCTTTACACGACCAACCAGGCCAATGCCAATGACACGATGGCCTTGTCTGAAGGCCAATTGCATTCCGCCAACGATTTGTTGCAGCAGCTGCACGAGCGTATCGTTCAGCTTGCCAATTCCACGCTATCCGACAATGATCGCAAGAGCATCACGACGGAAATTCGTCAGAGCTTTGATCAGCTGCAAGGCATTGCCAATCAGCAGGACGGCACCGGCAATTATCTGTTCTCCGGCTTCAAGGGCGATACCAAGCCGTTTACCGGCACGCTTGATTCCGGCGTGACTTATAACGGTGATCAAGGCACGCGTCAGCTCAAGGTTTCGCCTTCACGCAATATGCAGGTCAGCGAATCGGGTCGCGATGTTTTCATGGCGATCCCTGATGACAGTACGCCGTTTGTGATCGGCACCGACAGTCAGAACAAAGGCACCGGCGTGATTGGTTCGCCGACCATCAGTGACGCCACCAAGTGGAACGACATCCTCAATCCCAAGAATTTCAGCATTGAGTTTTCCAAAGTAGGTGGCGTCACAACCTACGATATCGTGGATAACAATGGGATTTCGGTACTGACCAATCAGCCGGCGCAATCCGCGAATCCGCCAGTTACGCTGCCTTTGCCCGGTACTTTTTTGCAGGGTGAGGCGATCAGCCTCAAGGCGCTTCCCCATCCGCAGGCGCAGATCGGATCGACCAATGTGTCTCAGGTCCTGAACTCCGTCGTCTCAAACAGTACTACATGGGCAGCATCAGCACAAAACTACACGATCAACTTTACGTCGCCGACCAGTTATACCGTCACGGATAACACTACCTCCGTTGTCAGTGCCGCCGTCGTGTATACGCCGGGCACGCCGATTACCGTGCAAGGCGTGAATATCAATCTGAAGGGCGCGCCTTCTCCGGCGCCTGCCGCAGGCGATTCGTTCACTTTGACACAGTCAAACGCCGGCATGGATTTCGGTGCATCGGTGAAGATCACCGGCTCTCCATCGAATGGCGATACCTTCACCATCAAGCCTACCGGTCCGGTCAGCATTTTCGATTCGCTCTCGGACTTGGTGCACGCTTCGGAAGTCACGCTGGATGGTGTGACCGGTGGCGCCAATCGCGACACGTTCAATGCGCAGGTGCAGTCGACGCTGGCGAATATTTTGTCAGCCCAGGACAACATCGACAAATACCGCTCCCAGATCGGCGCCCGCATGACTGAACTCGATTCGCTCAGCTCGGCCTCGTCGCAACGTGATCTGGATTACAAGAGCACCTTGAGCCGACTGACCGATATCGACCCGACCAAGGCCATCAGCGACCTGACGCAGACGCAAACGACGCTGCAGGCTGCGCAATTGTCTTTCACCAAGATTTCGCAGTTGTCCCTCTTCAATTACCTGTGATGAAACAACGCGTCACCCCGCTTCTGATCGCAGGCGTGTTCCTGCTAAGTGCCTGCGGCACGATTACCAAGACCACCAGCAAGGTGACCGAGAAAGTCGTCGGTACCGGCACTTCCGAAACGCTGATTCCTGACCGTACGTTCCAGATCACGCCCGGCCTGGGCATTAGTCTTGAGAAGATGGTGTACTGGGGCGCCTATGCAGCAGTTGCCTATCTGATCCTCGACCCTTGGGCGCCGAACTGGGAGATCGAAGAGGCGCGTCTGAGTCCCGAGCTCGTGCACTTCAATCTGAAGATGAAGCGGTACTATGCCGGCGGTGCGGGTGAAGCACGTGTTGTGTTCAACCGTCGCGCCAAAGACCTGATGCGTGCCGGTGATTTTGCTTCTTATCAGATCCTTGAGTACAACGAGGGCATGGAGTCGTCAGTGCTGGGCTCCCAGCGCATCACTGAAGGCGTGATCAAGCTGATTCCGAAAGCTTGTCCCGGCGCCGGCGTCTGCACCTGAATCGGGTTCAGCGCTTGTATTAAGCCGCTTCCAGGCGGCGTCTCACCACACTGTTGAAATGCGCGATCCAGACCGGATCGAACTGGCGGTCGCTCGCATTGATTTCGGCGATAGCACGTAATACCGATCTTCCCTGGCCGCGTTGTGCATGCTTGGTGGTGATCGATTCAAATGCATCGACGATGGCGATGATCTTTGCGCCTGCACAAATCTGCGCGTCCTTGAGGCCGGCCGGGTAGCCGCCGCCATCCGGCATTTCATGATGCTCGCGCACCATTCGCGCCGCCTCTTCCCAGCCGTGCATGCGCGCCAGCAAACCCGCAGCGTGATCTGGATGGGCATGCAAGAGGCGCGTGTCGTCGGCACTGAGCTTGCCTTGCTTGAGCCAAGCCGACTCGGGCAGGAACATCATACCGATATCGTGCATGTATACGGCGGCTTCCAGTTGCAAGGAATTGACCGGCCTTTCCAGCACATTGGGATCCTAAGCTTAGAATTCCACGTGGACAAGTTGTCGCG
>JADMIO011545285.1_pt1 | contig 121317 bp, 92 predicted proteins | sample 8958161 | NCBI WGS metagenome assembly JADMIO01 (sample SAMN16585339, study PRJNA669376) | soil metagenome | isolation source: Crop rotation soil | place: USA: Cullars Rotation, Alabama | collected 2011 | reverse complement strand
GACAACTTGTCCACGTGGAATTCTAAGCTTAGGATCCCAATGTGCTGGAAAGAAATGGTCCCAATCCGAAATAATCGATGCTGAAACTTCTTGCAGTGGTTAAATCTTCAAAAGAATGAGTTGAGTAACCAATGATTTTTTCTTCGCCCAATATTTTCCTTGCTTCTTCAACTGAATCATCTTCCTGCCCCAGGTGGACGCCGTCTGCATCTGAAGCTTTCGCAATCTTCGCGCTATCATTAATAATAAGTGTTACCCCAAACTCATTCGTGATTTGTCTTGAATTCATTGCGATCTGCAACCATTCATCATGCTGTTTATTCTTTACTCTTAGCTGAATCCACTTTACACCTGCTTCACATACAATGCGTACCTGCTCTTCGTGCGTACGATGCGCAAGATCCTGCGTTAGACAGTGAAGTGCAGCAATTGGTTTACGCATGTTGTGAAATCAATTTGATATGATTATGAATTCCCAGCAGGCCTTCAGTACTTTTCAAAAATTTAAAGGTGTATGCTTTCGCTTCTTCGCATGAAGATTTTAAATCATTGCCTTTTGCAAGTGAGGCAGTGATTGCAGCAGATAAAACACAACCGCTTCCGTGTTTTTTTAAATCACTAATTGTTTCTGTCTTAAAAAAATGTTCTTGATCTTTCTCCAGCAGAATGTCGCAATGTTTATGTCGTGAATCGAAATAGCTTTTCAAAAACACATTGGTGAAACGAGCGATCTCTTTTGATGCGATTAAGGAATCTTCTGTACTCATTAAAATTTTAGCTTCATCACTGTTGGGAGTTAAGAGGTAGATGTGTGAAAGAATTTCATAGAGTAAACTCTCTTCCGTTTGATCATGAAACTGAAATCCGGCTGAAGCGCGAAGAATTGGATCCCAGATGATTTTTATTCGCGGGTATTTTTTATTAATGGTTTGAACCAATCGATCGAGCACCTCGAAACTTTGAATCAATCCAATCTTTAAAAACTCAACTTCATATTTCTGCAATAGTGTGTCGAGTTGTAATTCGATTTGATGCAGTGGAATCCACGCAACGCCTTTGAATTCATCTTCCGTTTGCAAGGTGATAGCGCTGCATACACCAAATCCATACACTCCGAGTGACTCAAAAGTTTTTATGTCGGCGAGAATACCTGCGCCGCCGCTTGGATCAAACCCCGCGATGCTGATCACTTGCTTCCGTTCTGTTTGCACAATTCCTGGATGCGTTTAAATTTTTCAACGGGATCTTTTGCCTTCCACAAACTGCCGAGGACTGCCACTCCGGCAAAGCCCCATTTTCTTGCCTGTTCGATTTTATCTTCATCAACACCTCCAAGAGCAATCACTTCGTATGAACTTCGATGCAACATTTTCTCCAGTGAATTCTCACTGAACGTGCTCTTGTAACCTACTTTTGAAATACTGTCGAAAATGGGACTCAGAAAGACATAACTGTATCCCGGGTTTTCAATCTTGAGAGAGCCAATGGTATGATAAGCCGCGGTTATTTCAACTTTCGGCCTTCTCAATTTGATGTATTTCATCTTCAGCCATCTCCTGATAAAATTTTTATTCCGGTGCCTGCGCGTAAGATGAATGCCACGGAGCTTAAAACGAATACACAATTCATGATGTGAGTGCAACACAATGCGATCATGATATTTGGGATCAATCCTCTCAATGTATTTGCGCAACCGATTGGTAGAAAATCGCGGCTTGCGAATATGAAAATATTCCATGCCCGCTTTGAACATGGCCTGAACATCATAGATCTCATGCTCAAATCCATCAGGGCTTGAGATCACGATTAATTTGAATTCGCCATTGTGATTACTGCTTGACATAAATTTCACTTCCTGTTTCAACAAACTGTTTTGATTTTTCTTTGAATCCTTCTTCAATTGAATTTTGAAGTCCGATGTGCATCTTCTCAGCATAGTCGCGAACTTCCTGTGTGATTTTCATAGAGCAGAATTTTGGTCCGCACATCGAACAGAAGTGTGCCACCTTTGCATTCTCTGCCGGCAATGTTTCGTCGTGAAAAGCTCTTGCTGTATCGGGATCGAGTGAAAGGTTAAATTGATCTTCCCACCGGAATTCAAAGCGAGCTTTGCTTAAAACATTATCGCGCAATTGTGCACCGGGCTGACCTTTCGCAAGATCAGCAGCGTGTGCGGCAATCTTGTATGCAATCACTCCATCCTTCACATCTTTTTTATCGGGAAGACCGAGATGTTCTTTAGGTGTTACATAACACAACATGGCGCAACCATACCAGCCGATCATTGCTGCACCGATCGCTGATGTGATGTGATCATACCCGGGAGCAATATCAGTTGTGAGTGGACCAAGAGTGTAGAATGGTGCTTCATGACATTCGCCTAATTCTTTTTCCATGTTCACTTTGATCATTTGCATCGGAATATGACCGGGGCCTTCAATCATTGTTTGTACGTCGTGCTTCCATGCAATCTTCGTGAGTTCACCGAGCGTTTTCAATTCCGCAAATTGCGCTTCATCATTTGCATCGGCGATACTTCCCGGACGCAATCCGTCACCAAGAGAAAATGAGACGTCATAAGCTTTCATGATGTCACAGATATCTTCGAAGTGCGTGTAGAGAAAACTTTCTTTGTGATGTGAGAGGCACCACTTAGCCATGATGCTTCCACCCCGGCTTACAATACCAGTGACACGATATGCAGTAAGCGGTATGTAACGAAGAAGAACACCGGCGTGTACCGTGAAGTAATCAACTCCCTGTTCAGCTTGTTCAATTAATGTGTCACGATAAATTTCCCAGGTAAGATCTTCTGCCACGCCTCCAACTTTCTCAAGTGCCTGATAGATTGGAACTGTCCCAATCGGCACAGGAGAATTGCGAATGATCCATTCACGAGTCTCGTGGATATTTTTTCCTGTAGAAAGATCCATGATGGTATCAGCACCCCAGCGGCATGCCCACACCGCTTTCTCCACTTCTTCTTCAATGGACGAGGTGACGGCGCTGTTGCCAATGTTTGCATTGATCTTCACCAAAAAATTTCTGCCGATGATCATAGGCTCGCTCTCAGGATGATTGATGTTGGAAGGAATGATGGCTCTGCCTCGGGCAATTTCATCTCTGACAAATTCAGCTGTGATGACGTTAGGAATTGCTGCACTAAAACTTTCCGCAGGATGTTGCTTCAGCAAATCGCCATAGTAATTTTTCAATTCATCGAGTCGCTGATTTTCACGAATGGCGATGTATTCCATTTCAGGAGTAATCATTCCTTTGCGTGCATAATGCATTTGCGAAACATTCATCCCTGATTTTGCGCGAAGAGGCTTTCGAATATTTTTGAAATGAATGCTGTTGAGCTTTTCATTGCTCAACCTTTCGTTTGCAAAGGCGGAAGAAAAGTTCTCAAGCTGATCCGTATCATTCCGGTCAAGAATCCACTGATGTCGCAATGGGTTTAATCCTTCATGAACGTTCACATTGGCATTGGGATCAGTGTAAGGTCCGCTGGTATCGTAGAGGGTAATGCGAAATTTTTCTTTCCTGATACTTCCATTCTTAATCCCGACTTCATCGTCGGTTTCAATTTCCCGCATGGCAACTTCTATGTTGTGCAACTTGCCTTTTACGAAAATCTTTTTTGATTTTGGAAAAGGAGTTCGGGTGATCGTAGACTGCGTGGGAAGCTTTGCTGCGCTGTTCATTCGGAGAAGTTAATTGTGAATAGTTGTTGTCTTAATTCTTATGTCGTTACATCTTACGTCTTTCTATCCGCCTTGCGCGGCTTCGATTATTATCACTTCATCATTTTCTTTCAATTCAAATTGATTCCAGTTCTTTTTTGAAATCACTTCTGCGTTTACTGCTACAGCAATCCCGGTCTTTTCAACAAGCGATAATTCTTTCAGGAGAAAAAGCAGTTGAGGATTTCCATTCAACTCAATGGAGTTACTGTTGACTTTTAGTTTCATAAGAAAATCACGCAAAGGCGCCAAGACGCAATGAAAAATCAGAATCAGGAAAACTTTAAGAGGCGGGATCTTTAGCTTTTCCCTTCGCAGGAATTACCCTGATCAGGTCTTGAGGGTTTGATCTCAGTCCCGATAGCTATCGGAACACCCCTAAAGTTTCTGTAGCGAAATTATGGAATTGGGAGAATAAAAAAACTTTATTCTGGCAGTTGCATTTGAACGGTGAAGTGAAATTTACTTCCCTTTCCGGGCTCGCTTTCCAGGCCGATATCGCCATCCATCATTTGGACCAACCTTTTTGATATCGAAAGTCCTAAGCCCGTGCCGCCATACTTGGTTGTAAAAGGATCGCTCAATTGATTAAATGGTTCGAAGATGGCTTCATGTTTTTCTTTGGAAATACCAATGCCTTCATCTTCAATTTCGACAAGGAGCGTTACACTATCCTTCTTCTTTCCTGAGAGTTTTATATCCGTTACTATTTTTCCGTGCTCCGAAAACTTTATCGCATTCCCAATAATGTTTACAAAGACCTGCTGCAGCCGCATTTCATCACCCACCAAAAGTTTAGGGATTTCAGGATCAATAGAGGTGACGAGCTTCAAATGCTGCTCATTCGCTTTTGCTTTAAATGAGCGAATGATTTCACGTAATAATTTTCTGATGTCAAATTCACGATTTACGAGCGATAATTTACCGGATTCGATCTTTGAAATATCGAGAAGGTCATTGATTAACCTCAATAGTGAGTCGGCAGAGTAACGGACGATATCGAGATATTCTTTTTGTGTGACATTTACTTTTGATTGCAGCAGCAAGTCGGTGAAGCCGATGATGCCATTCATGGGTGTACGTATTTCATGGCTGATGTTAGCCAAAAATTGACTCTTGGTTCTGTTGGCCTCTTCAGCAACATTCTTGGCCTCTTCGAGAGATTGCTCATAATATTTTTGCCGTGTAATATCCCTTCCCACTACTGAAACACCGAGAATTTTTCCATCACCGATGATAATGGGGTTGAGTGAATATTCAACGAATATTTCCTGTCCCTTATAATCATACCGGTCTACCTGTTGTAACGATTCACCACTAAGCGCCTTATCATACCATTCATTCCATAGCTGCGCAATTTTTCCGGGCAGATGCTGCGTGATCAGCATTCCCTGTTGTAGCTCGACATTGTTAAATTCATTATAGAGATTGGCGAAAGTGGAATTGAAACGAATAAGTCTCTTCTCCTGGTCTACAGACCAAATTGATTCTTCACGATTCTCGATCAACGTTGAAAGCTGGGCTTCGCTTTCACGCAATGCATCTTCCATCTGCTGTCTTTCGGTGATGTCAACCGTTGTTCCCACAATGCGAACAGGCAAATTATTTTCATCACGAACAAGTTTGCCTCTTGCTTCCATCACGATAAAACCACCGGTTGGATGACGTACCCGGTATATATGATGAAACATAGGAGTCAATCCATAGAGATGGTTTTTCAGTTCTTCAAGAAGAGCAGGCAGATCATCTTTATGAACGGATTTTTCCCACAGATCAAATGAAATTTTTACATCCTTTTCTTTGAAGCCAGCCAGCTTGCGCCATGTTTCATTAAAGGTGATTTGATTCGTGATAAGATTCCATTCCCAAATACCGACGTTGGTTCCTTCTACTGCTGCGTTGAGTAGCAACTGACTGCTGCGCAATGCCCTTTCTGTTTGCTTGCGGGGAGTGATGTCGAGAATGCTCACCACACGCACATCTTTTTCATGATAAATGTGTGGACGCGAGTACACTTCAATGTCAAAGCGCTGGCCATCTTTTTTCAAGCCTGTCCATTCAGAAAAAATAGTTTGCTTTTTATCTATCTTCTCCTTGATTTCACTGTGAAATGAAGTATCGTAGAGTGAAAGAATTTCTTTTCCATACAATTCATTTTCATCATAGCCGAACATTTTACACGCCGCTGTATTAAAATCAATAACGATTCCTTTCTCATGAATAATGATTGCTTCAAGGCTCTCTTCCATGAAATAGCGGACACGTTCCTGGCTTTCTCTAAGTACTTCTTCCGCCTTTATGCGATCGGTAATGTCAGAGGCGATGGAGGAAAAGAAATCCACGTCACCACTTTGATTTCGATGAGCAATTACTATTTGTGATGAAAGAAACTCGCTTCCATCTTTTCTTTTAAAGGCAGTTTGTCCTTCCCAGACCCCCTTACTTGCCGCAGTTGGAATCGCTTCTCCCAAAATGATCTCTGCAGATTCTTTCGACATAAGGTCGTGAACACTCAGCTTGCTCACATCCTCACCGGGAAGGTATCCAAGCATCGCCTTACCTCGCCCGTTCATGTATCTCAATCCTGATGCATCCATCATGGCAACGAAGAATGGGCTCGCTTCGATAATGGAAATGAGGCGCTGCTCTTCGATCTTTTTCTCACGCAGCTCAGAAATATCCCGCATCGTGAACACACGCAAGTCCTTCCCTTTAAAGGTGACGCTCTTGCTGTTCACTTCTACATAGTGAATCTTTCCCCTCTTATCAATTACTTCACGTTCGCCGTGAAAAACTGACTTCTGCCGGAAGAGTTCGCGCAGGCTTTCATGCTCTTTAGGGGATACAAAAAGGAACAATGACTTGCCTATTACTTCATCATAGTCAAACCCCATTATTTTAAGAGCGGCATCATTTACATCGAGGATAATTCCGTTTTCATGAATGGCAATACCCTCACTGGTGCTTTGCATGAGGAACCTGAGGCGCTCGTCACTTTCCTTAATGGCATCAAGCTGGCGGCGGCTTTCTGTGATATCGCTAAGGGAAATTATTCTTCCGATTATTTGCCCGTGCTCATTACTCAGCGGCGTCGCTTTGAACAGCCCGAAGAATTGCGATTGATCTTTTCTTACTACATGAGTTTCAAACTCACAGGGTTCTTCAGGTTTACAGGCTTCTCTTTTTTCGATGAACTCTTTTCTGAATTCATTTGGAATAAGCATTTCGATTGATCCCCCTTCCAAATAATCTTTTTCATCATAGTCTGTGAGGGAACAGAAGCTGTTATTCACGACCATAATTCTGAACTCGAGGTCCTCCACTAACAGCGCCTCATGCAGTAGCTCAAAAATGCGCTGGTGAATGGCTTCAGAAAAGGTAATTATTGAAGAATTCATGCTAAACAAACAGGACTACGAAATATTTCGCTTTAAGTTATAAAGGTGCGTCCTTAAAAATAGAAACTTAAAAAATAGAAAGCAAAGTTACCGACACAATGCCCGAAGTTTGTTTTGCTTTGTTCACTTCTTTTCTATTTTTACCCATTCAGTTCCCCTCTGAAAACATTAATTCATTGACCATTAAAATCACACGTACATGAAAGTTTACGACGATAAGCACATAAAAAACATTGTACTGCTTGGCGCCTCCAAATCCGGCAAAACTTCCTTGGCCGAAACCATGATGTTTGAAGCCGGGCTGATTAACCGGCGCGGAAGTGTGGAAGAAGGCAACACTGTTTCTGACTATCACGAAATTGAACAACAGCGAGGCAACAGCGTGTATGCAACGCTCATGCATACGGAGTGGAAGGATTACAAGATCAACATCATTGACACACCCGGTCTTGATGACTTTATAGGTGAAGTGATTTCTGCCATGAAAGTCGCGGATACGGGTATCATGGTTCTGAACGCGCAGCATGGCGTGGAAGTGGGCACTGAACTGATTTGGAATTATGCAGATCAGTTCAGCAAGCCTGTCATATTCGCCATTAACCAACTCGATCATGAGAAATCAAATTTTGATGAAACGGTGGAGCAGGGCAAGAAGCGTTTTGGAAAAGCTTTCGTGCTCATGCAGTACCCGTTAAATGAAGGAACAGGGTTCAATTCAATCATTGATTTACTGAAGATGACGATGTATAAGTTCGGACCGAATGGTGGCAAGCCGGAAAAACTTCCCATTCCGGATTCAGAAAAGTCAAGGGCTGAAGAGCTGCACAACCAGCTTGTAGAAATTGCTGCAGAGAATGATGAGAAGCTGATGGAACTATATTTTGAAAAAGGAACACTGGATGAGGATGAAATGCGACAAGGATTGAAAACAGGGATGATGAAGCATTCGGTGTTTCCTGTCTTTTGCATTTCATCAAAAATGAACATGGGCACGGGACGATTGATGGGTTTCATTGATAACGTTGCTCCTTCAACATCAGAAATGCCGTGCGAGAAAGATGAGGATGGAAATGAAATACAATGTGACGCTAAAGGCCACCCGGTGGTATTCGTTTATAAATCACTCATTGAACCACATCTGGGAAATCTTTCCCTGTTCAAAGTGGTATCGGGTGAGCTTTCCGCCGGCATGGATCTTATCAATGACGAGACAAATGCCACAGAACGCATCAACCAATTGTTTGTTATTGATGGAAAAAACAGAAATCCAATAAACAAACTGGTTGCTGGAGATTTGGGTGCTACCCTGAAATTGAAGAGCACGCAAACGAATCAAACATTGCATAGTAAAGGGCATGCGGTGAAAGTGGCGCCGATCGAATTTCCGCAGCCACGCATCAGCGTTGCCATCGTTACAAAAAATAAAGCCGATGATGAGAAACTGAGTACCGTGCTTGCCGACATTCATCGTGAAGACCCGACGCTCATCGTTGAATATTCCCGCGAACTCAAGCAAGTATTGCTTCATGCACAAGGCGAGCTGCACCTGCAGGCAACAAAGTGGCGACTTGAGCATATCTACAAGATGAGCGTGGAATTTGAGAAGATGAAAATTTCGTATCGTGAAACCATTAAGAAAGAGGCGCGCACCACTTACCGTCACAAAAAACAATCAGGAGGAGCGGGACAATTTGCTGAAGTTGCGATGATGATTGAACCGTTTCGGGAGGGTTATAAAGTTCCCGGCGATTTAACGCTTCGCGGAAAAGAAGAAATTGATCTGGACTGGGGAGGCAAGCTCATGTACCACAACTGCATTGTAGGTGGCGCTATTGACACGCGCTTTCTTCCGTCCATATTAAAAGGTGTAATGGATAAAATGTCAGAAGGGCCCACTACAGGTTCTCATGTGCGTGACATCAACGTGTATATCTATGATGGAAAGATGCATCCCGTGGATTCAAACGATACTGCTTTTAAGATTGCCGGTACCATGGCGTTTAAAGAAGCTTTCCGGCAAGCCGATCCAAAAGTGCTTGAACCGATATTTGATTTAGAAATTCTTGTTCCTGAAGAACAGATGGGCGATGTGATGGGAGACTTAAATACCAGACGCGCAATTATTGTTGGGATGGATTCACAGGGAACATACCAGGTGATCAAAGCACGTGCGCCACTTTCCGAACTCGATAAATATTCGAACACCCTTCGTTCAATTACTCAGGGGAAGGCAAGTTTCAAAATGCGTTTTTCTGAATATCAACTGGTACCCGGAGAAATTCAGAAAAAACTTGCTGAAGATTACCTCAAACATGCAAAAGAAGAAGGGTAAGTTTTGTTGTTCATATTCCTATTTCTATTTGTTTCTATTTTTAAAACGCACGTTTCTTGGTCTGTAAGAATGCATCTTCCCCGGCCTTTGTAAATTCAAAAACAAGAGTCTATCTTGTGGCAATTCATTGTACACACAAATCACTATCCAATGAGAAACCTATTTATGATTCTTTGCATCATATCGGTGCTTTCATGCAATAAAGATTCTGTAACGCCTTCACATGCACCAGAAATTTCGAACCCCGAAGAGAAAATATTAGCCAAAAAAATCAAAGTCTTTCTCTGCACCAACAAGGGGGAATTAAAACAGAGCCATGTATTTACTTTCAGGGAAGGTTACAAGACAAATACTGCAGCCATGGACACTTTTACAGATGCATTATGGTTTGCGCATCATTACCTTTCAACTGAAGATACAGTTCTCACCTATTTATATCCTTATGCTATCGTTGCCCCCCTTGCCGTGAGTTTGTATGCTTATCCAGATGGTGACGTTCAGGATGATCCCGACTTTGAAGATTTTCAACCATGGTTTGAAAATTTGGTTTCCAACTGGATGGAAAAACATGAATGCTCTGAGTGCAGCAACATCAAAGTAAATTCAGGAAATGCACAATTCTTTAGCAGGATAAGTTGCATCGTTAATTAGCAAAGTGGGCTCATTATTCTTTGCAAAAAAACGAGGGTTAATTTTGTTGCAGATAAGAATCTTATGAATAAGACTGAATCTGCCTTTTCATCCCTTCCCCTTTCTTTCGTCGTAATTTTTTCGGTATTCATTTTTCTTACTTCCTGTCAACGGAAAGCAGATTATGCAACCGTTGAAAATCCGATGAAAGATTTTGTCTCCAACGTGAACGACTCACTTCGCGGCGCAAAGTCAATCGAAGATCTTTCCTGTGATTTATTTCTCACATTGCAGGGAGAAATCACTTTCAACCAACTCTCTCATTTCATTCCTGATTCGGAGGATATCGCCCATATGTATCTGCTCACTCAAAATTCACTTCCTCAAGGTAAAGTACTAAAAGTGAATGCTGACTCAGCACACCAAAGTTTGCAGCAGGGATTTTATGCGGCTCAAAGCAAAGCTGCTGTATTGCATTCAGACTGGAAAAATGCGGAGCTCAAACGAGTGCTGGTGATTGACATTGAATACCAAAGACTTCCCAGCAAAAAAATCATCATAGAGGCTATTGATGGAAAAACCACATTAAGAGCAAGTGCCAAATGCCTGAAGATTGGAGACCGATGGTTTATCGGGGAAGATATCCGATACGGAGTTTAAAGCTGAGTGTGTTTACAATCGTCAAACAGTAGAAACAAGTTGAAATCTGAAATTTGGACACCAACCCTGTCTAAAAAATTTTTCTTTCAAGTATATGAAGTAAGAAGAAAGCCACTATCTTGACACCGCAAACAAGCTTTTACAAAAACTAAAACTACAATCCAATGAACCGTTTAGAAGAACTAAGAAACTACATTAATGGCCTCGAAGCCGATTTTTCCAAATTTTATGAAAAGGAAAACCATGCTGCCGGTACGCGAGTGCGTAAGGCAATGCAAGGTTTGAAAAAACTTGCCAATGACATTCGCGCTGAAGTTCAGGAAAAGAAAGGCAAGGGAGATTCACAACCCTAAACCTTCGGGAAATTAAATTGTGATTTCTCCATCAATGGAATTTCCGGAGAATGGCAGAAGCCTGCAATTTGCAGAAAATATTATCCCGCTACTAACTTCTTATACCTGAAGCGGTGTGGTGAAACATCACCCAACCGCTTCTTCTTATTCTCTTCATAGTCAGAAAAGCTTCCTTCAAACCAATAGACATTTCCCTCACCTTCAAAAGCAAGAATGTGTGTTGCAACGCGGTCGAGGAACCAGCGGTCGTGAGTGATAATGACTGCGCAACCCGCAAAATTTTCGAGCGCTTCTTCAAGAGCTCGTAATGTATTTACATCGAGGTCATTGGTTGGCTCGTCAAGCATCAGCACGTTTGCTTCTTCACGAAGGGTAAGCGCAAGGTGAAGGCGATTGCGTTCGCCGCCTGACAGCACTGAGATTTTTTTCTGCTGATCGTTGCCGTTGAAATTGAATTTTCCAACGTAGGCACGCGAGAGCACTTTGTAATTCCCGATCTCAATCCAATCGGTTCCGCCGCTGATTACTTCATACACTGTTTTGTCCTGGTCAATTCTCGCATGATGCTGATCCACGTAAGCGATCTTCACCGTCTCACCGATTTTGAATTCACCGGCGTCAGGCTTTTCCATTCCGAGAATCATTCTGAACAACGTAGTCTTACCCGCGCCATTCGGACCAATTACGCCAACAATTCCTCCCTGTGGCAAATTGAAATTCAAATGCTCAAACAATTCTTTATCGCCAAATGCTTTCATCACTTCTTTCGCCTCAATTACATTGGCGCCAAGTCGCGGACCCGGTGGAATAAAGAGTTCGAGCTTCTCTTCTTTCTGTTTGGTTTCTTCACCCACCATCTTCTCGTAATTCTGCAATCGCGCTTTTGATTTTGCCTGGCGTGCTTTTGCCCCCATGCGTACCCATTCCAATTCGCGTTGCAGTGTTTTCTGTCGTTTCGATTCCTGTTTTTCTTCCGTGGCCAATCGCTGTTGCTTTTGCTCGAGCCAGGAAGTGTAATTTCCTTTCCACGGAATCCCTTCGCCGCGATCCAATTCAAGAATCCATCCTGCAACATTGTCGAGGAAGTAGCGGTCGTGCGTTACAGCGATTACGGTCCCTTTGTATTGCTGAAGATGTTGTTCCAACCACAATACCGATTCAGCATCAAGATGGTTGGTGGGCTCGTCGAGTAATAAAATATCAGGTTGCTGAAGAAGCAGGCGACAAAGCGCCACTCTCCTGAGTTCACCTCCACTTAAATTTTTAATCGGAGCGCTTCCTTCGGGACAGTTCAGCGCATCCAAAGCCCGTTCGAGTTTCGAATCAATTTCCCAACCATCCACAGCATCAATCTTCTCCTGAACTTCTCCCATGCGATTGGTGAGTTTTTCCATCGCAGCAGAATCCATGGGCTCTGAGAACTTGTTGCTGATCACTTCAAACTCCCGCAGCAAATCCATCACCGGTTGTACACCCTCACTCACAATCTCATATACTGTTTTAGTCTCATCGAGATGTGGCTCCTGCTCGAGCATGCCAACGGAATATTCTTTTTCAAATTGAATCTTGCCCTGGTAGTTGGGATCTGTTCCGGCAATGATTTTCAGAAGCGTACTCTTGCCGCTTCCGTTTAGTCCGATGATTCCAATCTTCGCACCGTAGAAAAATGAGAGATAGATGTCCTTTAAAATTTGCTTGTTGTTGGGGGGAATAAGCTTCCCAACACCTTGCATGGAAAAAATGATTTTGTTGTCAGCCAAGGGAATGGAGATTTAAGATTTAAGATTTACTTTTTTTGATTGGGGGCGCAAATGTAAGGCATCATACGAATCTTAAAGTGTAGGAGCAGTTCCTCCTTCAACCTCTGTCAGACTCCTGACATGGGTCACGCTCAAAACAAATGACAATGGTTGCAAGGAAAAAAAATGAGATTGCAATGACGCAGAGAAATTTTGAACGGGTGATTTCTTGTTAAATTGCAAAGCAGAATTGTTCTTATGCAGAAAAGAAAAATTTATTTCCTGTTATTCATCCTTCTGTTTGCTTTCGACAAATTTTCATTTGCCCAATTATCATTCAATCCGGCTTATCTCGATCAAATAATTAAGTCAGAAAAAAATTCAGCCCAGTTAAAACAAGCCGAAAAAGAATCTTCGTTTACTGACGACTATGATTTGGTTTACATGCGCTCTGAATGGCAAATTGATCCGAAAGTGTATTACATCAAGGGTGACATAACATTCTACATCAAGCCCCTGTTTGATGATTTAATACAGCTATTTTTTGACCTGAGCGATTCACTGCAGGTGAACTCCTTTACTTTTCATGGAACAACCTCTACGAATTTCGCTCGTCCCGGAAATAATACTGTTGCCTTGCATCTTCCAAACACCATTGCAATTGGTACAGTTGATTCCGTTACAGTTTCTTATGAAGGAAAACCATCTGGCTCAGGTTTCGGAAGCTTCACGCAATCTTCGCACAATGGAGACAGCGTGATTTACACCCTGAGTGAGCCGTATGGTGCAAGCGATTGGTTTCCATGCAAAAATTCTTTGACGGATAAAATGGATTCGATGGACATCATCGTTCAAATGCCTTCTGATGATCGCGTGGGAACAAATGGAGTTGTGGTCGAAGATTATTATCCTGATGACTCCACTCACGTCATGCACTGGAGAACACGCTACCCGATTGCAACCTATCTCGTCGGAATTGCCGTGACCAATTATGCTGAGTTCGTTGAGTATGCTCCGCTCAGCAGCGGTGATACGGTAAAGGTTGTTGAATATGTCTATGAAGAACAAGCGGCTGAATATGCGGCGAACCCGGGAGCAATAGTTGATCTCCTTCAATTGTTCTCCGATCTGTTTGGTGATTATCCATTCAAAGAAGAAAAGTATGGACACGCACAGTGGAACTGGGGCGGCGGTGAAGAACATCAAACGATGAGCTTCGTAACCTTCCCGAATATCTTTGAATTGATTTCTCATGAACTCGGACATCAATGGTTCGGTGATAAAATCACTTGTGGCTCATGGCAGGATATATGGCTCAACGAAGGTTTCGCCACCTATCTTGCAGGACTCAGCTATGAACATCTCGGTCCTGAATACTGGTATCCCTATAAAGAACTAAATCTCAACCGCGCACTGCGGGATTCTACCGGTTCTGTTTTTTGTGATGACACTTCCAACGTCTCCCGGATATTCAGCGGTTCACTCACGTACTCAAAAGGAATGTATCTCCTGCACATGCTTCGATGGAAATTGGGTGATGAAGATTTCTTCCAGGGTGTATCTGATTATATAAATGATCCTGATCTCTGCTATGGTTTCGCGAGAACTGAAGACCTTAAACAACATCTTGTTGATGCAAGCGGAACAAACCTCGATGAATTTTTAGCCGACTGGTTTTACGGAAAAGGATACCCTGCATATCACATCAAGTGGAGCAATAACAGTGATGGCACCATGAACATTGCTGTTCATCAAACACAAAACAATCCTTCCGTTTCATTTTTTGAGATGCCGCTGCCGGTGCAATTGAAAGATGCAACACACGATATAGTTGTGCGGCTTGAAAATTTATATAACGATCAGAATTTTGTTGTGGGCCCTTTTGACTTTGTTCCTGATACCTTAAAGTTCGATCCTGATTTGTGGATTGCTTCCACCCGCAACACGGTCGCTTATGACTCTTTGCTTTCAAATCCGATTCTCGTCTTTCCCAATCCTGCCGGTGATCAGCTTCATATTTCGTATCACGACGTTGATGCTGCTACAGAAATTTTCATTTATGATTTGAGCGGGAAGGAATTGAAATATGCGCTGGTGAATAAGCTTAGCTTTTATGACCCGCTGGTGATTGATGTCTCAAATTTTGCTGCGGGGGTTTATTTGCTGGAGTTGAAAACTACCGGTGTTGCGAGGGTGGAGAAGTTTGTGAAGCAATGAGTGAGATTCAAAATGGACATTTCTCTGTTTCAATTAATGTTACATAAGCAATTGAACGTAACTTTTTAATACCAAGTGTGGTTCTACCTGCCAAAACCGCGAACGATTCATTGTTTACAATTTTTCTTGTTGGTTTATTTCTGTAAAATAAATTTCCTTTCTCATTTTCAAACAAGTCCACAAATGTTTTTGAATCTATAAATTTTTTGGTGAAGCATGCTCTAAGTATTACTCTGAATATGAGCGAGAAAGTTAGCAACTTTGTTCTGGTATTTAAATGTTAGCGGTCATTGCAGGACGACACTCAGACTCGAACAGACATTAGAAATGAAACAAATTAAACTGACGACTTTACTATTTGGACTTCTGCTTTTCGGCTGCAATCAAGCCGACACTTCCAGCGAAGGACAAAACAAAACATACGCACCCCCGGATATTATCAGGTCCGAAACTAAAGACTCAGTCTCTTCCTATGGGCCTACCCGAATGGTTCGGAATGTAAAGCAGGCTCGGAACGGTGACATTTTGATTGCATCCTACACAGGCGTGTGGCGATACGATGGAAAATTGTTTACCAATATAACAAGTGCAATCAAATCGCCCAGCTTCTGGGATGTGCTGGAAGATCGAAAAGGAAATCTTTGGTTCGGTACCAAGGATTCAGGTGTTTATCTTCTGCCTTCAGGGCAAACAACCTTTCAACATTTTACAACTAAGCAGGGGCTATCCAGTAATATGGTGCTTCATATTTATGAAGAGAGAGCCGGTAATATTTGGTTTGGAGCAAGCCGTTACGATGGGAAATCTTTTCGAAATTTTACCACAAAAGATGGTTTTCCAAGTAACAGTATTCGTTTACTCCTTGAAGACAAAACCGGCAAGCTTTGGTTTGGTGCACAAGGCGAAAGTATGTTCGTTTATGATGGAAAAACATTTACCGTTTTAAAAAACAAAGACGGTAAAACCTTTACGAACGTTTGGGGAATTACCGAAGACAGAAAAGGGAATTTTTGGTTTGGTGCCACGATAATAGAAGATAAAAGAGGCGATACGTCGTTCATTTCACTGGGTCTTTGGCGCTATGACGGCAGTACCTATACTAAGGTATCGCAGAAGGGTGCTTATGGTATAATCGAAGATAAAAATGGAAACATCTGGACCACCGGTGCTGATAAACCTCAGGGTATTGGGCAGGTCTGGTCGTTTTCCCGTTATGATCAAAAGTCATTGTACGATAAAAAGCCCACTGTAACCGAAATAAAGTCACAACCAGGAATGCTTTTGGGGATTTTAGAAGATGCGAAAGGAAATATTTGGTTTGGCTCTGGTGTTGGCGTGTATCGTTATGATGGAACGACCATCACGGACTTTAAAAGTGAAGAGGGAAATAATTAGACAATAATTTAAGTTGAGTAGGAAAAGCAAAATTCCACCTTGAAATAGTTGAACACATTTTATTTGCTAAAATGTATTTATGGGACTTGATCTTATGAAAAGATTAAATACCCAAAAGAATTTAAAACTGTATGAGAAGTGAGAAAAAACAACGAACCGCTAACATCAAGATTAAAAGAAAGTGAAAAACACGGCGCAAATATTATTAAGGCTGCACGGAAAACATTTTGGGGAGGTTATGCCGGTATTTCCAGGACCCTGACGGACACTTGTGGGAAATTGACTGGAATCCGCAGTGGAAAATAGAAGACTAACTTCTAAAGAAATTTGTGACATTACAGCAAATTCAGGCGAGAATAAAACAGCATCGACAACTACTTCCACTATTGTTGCTGACAGGTTTTTGTATAGAAGCAATTAATGAAGCATTGCTTAATTACTCCTTGCTGACAATCAAGAATTATATCGCCTTTGGAGTGATAGCACTAAATTTTCTAACCTACTCACTGCTTCGAAGATTCTACAAATACACTTTGGCGGTTACCATTATCGTGGGACTTTTTAACCTGATTGTATTTTCTGCCGTGGAATGGACAACAAGCATTTCTTTCAACAGTTTGGAAGTAAGTTTTCAACCTCAGGCATTTTTAGCAGGACTACTTGCTTACCTCATTAACTTTAAAAGAGTAAACAACTTTCTACTTGACAACATCGGAACCAAGCAGACACCGGAAGAACGAGAGAACTATGAGAAAGCAATCTTTGCCGAGGAGACAGAAAAGTTCAAAGAGAGATATAAAAATTATTCAAATGAGACTTTAACCGAAATCATAACTGAAAACAAATATGTACCCGGAGCACTTGAAGCTGCAAGACAACTATTGCATGAGCGGCGACCAAAAGAAAATAATAACTAACAGAACTGATGAAAATAAGAACATTTCCCTTTATCCTCACCTTTTTTACCACACTCACATTTGCTCAAACAAACCCGTCAAAGCAAACAGATAATAGCAAACCTTTTGTGCTCGGTGTAATCGAAGAAATCCAATCCACGCAATTAGGAGAAAAGAGAACTATAAACATTTATCTCCCGGAAGGCTACAATCAGGACGACACCACTAAATACCCGGTCATCTACTTACTTGATGGTGGCGCTGATGAAGACTTTATTCACGTTGTAGGAATTGTTCAGTTCAATAATTTTTCATGGATCAACCGTATTCCTAAATCAATCGTGGTGGGGATTGCCAACACGGATAGAAAAAAAGATTTCACCTACCCGACCACCATTGAGGCGGATAAAAAAAGATACCCCACTACAGGTCATTCGGATAAGTTCATCGCATTTCTTGAAAAGGAATTACAACCCTTCATAGAAAAAAAATACAGGGCAACTTCTTCAGGAACGCTGATCGGGGAATCCTTAGGGGGGCTTCTGGCAACAGAAATATTGTTGAAGAAGCCAACGCTGTTTAACAAATACATGATCATCAGTCCGAGTCTGTGGTGGGACAATGGCTCATTGTTAAATCAATCGTCGGAAATTTTACAAGAAGGCTTTTCACAAAAGACTGACGTTTACATTGGAGTCGGAAAAGAAGGACTCACACCCGGCGACATCCCGCGTGTGATGGAAGTAGATGCAAATCTTTTAGCAGAAAAACTGAAGAGCACAAAGAGTAAAAATGTAACTGTGTATTTCGATTACTTGCCACAGGAAGACCATGCAACAATAATGCACCAGGCAGTCTTGAACGCCTTCAGAATGTTGTATCCGGTTCCCGATACAAACAAGAAATAAATCGGGTCTTTGAAGCCCTACAATTTTTTCATTACCATTGCCTTCCTGTGTTCTTCGAAGGTTCGGGCAATGCCGGGCGCGTTAAATCAGAATCACTGAAACTTCCTTTCAACCAACCAAAAAAATAATATGAGAAAAACAATTTCCTATTCAATACTCGCATCAACATTACTGTTGTCGCATGTATTGTTCGCACAACCGGGCTCAGAAAGTTCTGAGATGAAGAGCTATTCCAAGTTCGATTTTGTTCCCGGGGACAAAGTGATTTTCTTCGATGACTTTTCGCAGGACAATGCCGGTGATTTTCCTGCTAAATGGAACACCAATGGAAAAGGGGAAGTGGTAACGAACAACCAATATCCCGGCAAGTGGCTGAAAATGCGGAACTCCACTACGTATTTGCCGGACATAGCATCCAATAAATTTCCGGAGAACTACACCATCGAATATGATATGGTTGCGAATGGAGAAGACCGGTCAGGCGGGTTCACCATTGAACTCACCGGTCTTGAAAATAAAAACCAGGTTCCGGATGCATCGGACCCTACAAGCAACACGGGTCTTTTTCTCACCATGGAACTCAGTCCGGAAGGAAGTATCCGCTACCTCACAAAATCTACAATCAATACAGATGGAAGTCCAACAGATGGAGGAGCAAACACTGATCTTAACGATAACACCATCCAGGGAAAAGCGGGAGAAAAATTTCATGTTTCCATCATGGTCAATAAACAGCGGTTGCGTTTTTATTTGAATGAAACCAAGGTGCTTGATCTTCCCAGGGCCCTGCCGGTTGGAAATTACAATGCAGTTATTTTCAGAATGTGGGGATGGGCGGAAGATCATCCCTTTGATGCCCTTCTCGGTAACGTAAGGTATGCAGAAGGTACTACGGATATGAGAAGCAAACTGATGACCGAAGGAAAATTAGTGACGCACGGAATTTTGTTTGATGTAAACTCCGATAAAATAAAAGCAGAGTCCTACGGAACGCTGAAAGAAATTGCTCAGGTATTAAAAGACAATCCTGCTGTGAGAGTAAAAATTGTAGGACATACGGACAGCGACGGAGATGACAAATCGAATCTCGAGTTGTCAAAAAGAAGAGCCGATGCAGTAAAAAAATCTTTGAGCGAAAATTTTGGAATTGACGTTTCCCGCATGGAAACTGATGGCAAAGGAGAAAGTGAAGCAGTTTCACAGAATACAACCCAGGAAGGAAAAGCAAGCAATCGCAGAGTGGAAATCGTGAAGCTGTAGTAACGCTCAACCTTATAAGTAGCTTCAAGCTTTTCATTCAGAAATTTGGCGGTATCAGGATAAACTCTGATGGAATAACATGGCAATTACATAGTTTCGTCTTTGTTATTTTCTTGTATTCCTGATCAAAAAAAACAATCGTCTTCACATTTAAATAGAAAATCTTATGAAAAAGATATTCTTCGCAGTTCTCATCACATGGATTGCACCGAATTTAAATGCGCAGTCCACACACTCTTGTTGTTCTTCGTCATCAGCAACGAAAACATTTGCCTCACTCGGAAACGATGCACGGTTTCTCAACGCGCATGATGCTCCGTTACCTTCCAACTATGTGGCCATGGGAAGAATGATCACCTTCCCCACCCCCGATTCAAAAGGCGGAAGAGCATATTATGTCCCTGCGAAAAAGCAAACGACGAATTATATTCTCATTTTCCACGAGTGGTGGGGGTTGAATGACTGGATCAGGAAACAGGCAGACATGTACGCCGACTCAATTTCTAATGCAAATATTATCGCCGTTGATTTATACGACGGAAAAGTTGCCGGCACCTCAGACAGCGCAACCAGGATAATGCAGGCCATGGATGAAACACGGGCGAGGAACATTATTAAAGGAGCGCTGAACTACATGGGCCGCGATGCAAACATTGTTACTGTCGGCTGGTGCTTCGGCGGTGGATGGTCCATGCAGGGCGCTTTGATGGCAGGTGGTAATGAGAAAGGTTGTGTGATGTATTATGGAATGCCTGAAGCCGATCTGAGTAAATTGAAATCATTGAACAGCGATGTGGTTTTCATCTTCGCGAAAAAAGATCAGTGGATCAATGACAAAGTGAAAAAAGATTTCGTCGAGAACATGAAAGCTGCGGGAAAAAAGATTACCGTTTATGAATACGATGCTGATCATGCCTTCGCTAACCCATCGAATCCCAGCCACAATAAAACCGCGGCTGTTGATGCTCAAAAGGTGACGCTTGCTTATTTCAGGAAAGTGTTTGGAAGCTGATGAAACCGGTTTGTCGAATTATGGAATGATTATTTCATAGCGGATGAAACTTTTCTGAGTTTTGTAACCTTATCCATTTTTGTGATCCAAATTTTCAAGTTTCTCGTGATTGCAGTTTTCATTCCGGCAATTTCTTCTGCGCAGGAAGTGCAATCACTTTCCTTTAACCAGCTTAATGAAATTCTGAATAACAACAATGGTAAAACCAGGGTAATTAACCTTTGGGCTACGTGGTGCAAACCCTGTGTTGAGGAGCTTCCCTCATTCGTAAAAGCAGAGGAATCGCCTGATTATAAGAACACTGAGTTTATCTTTGTCTCGGTAGATTTTCAATCCCAGGCGGAAAAAGTAAAAGAGAAAGTCAAAGAGCTTAAAATGCGCGGAACGCTCGTTCATCTGAATGAAAAAGGGAATGAATGGATCGAGAAGCTCGATAACGATTGGTCAGGTGCTATTCCTTATACCATCATGATTCTGCCAAATGGAAAAAGAATTTATCACTACGATTGGTTTGAAAACTACGATGCACTAAAAATTTTTCTTGATAAAAATCTTCCTAACTAAAAATCAAATACCAAAAATGAAAACAGTTCTTAAATCAACATTGATGCTTCTTTTGGGAGTAATTGTTTTTTCATCCTTCGCGCCTAATGGTTACAAGGTGGGTGACAACATTAATGATTTCAAACTGAAAAATGTAGATGGCAAAATGGTTTCGCTCGCTGACTTCAGCGATGCAAAAGGTTTCATTGTAGTCTTCACCTGCAACCATTGTCCATATGCAAAAGCATATGAACAGCGTATTATAGATATGGATAAAAAGTACAGGGCAAAAGGATTTCCGGTGATTGCAATCAGTTCCAATGATGCAACAATGGTTCCTGATGATTCCTATCAGAACATGATGGTGCGTGCGAAAGATAAAGGATACACCTTCCCGTATTTGTATGATGAAACCCAGCAGGTAGCCCGCCAGTTTGGAGCTATGAGAACACCTCATGTTTTTGTTCTCAGCAAATCAGCAAAAGGGAATAAAGTTGAATACATCGGTGCGATTGATGATAACGTAGAAGATGTTTCACTTGCACAACACCACTATGTAGATGATGCGGTGAATGCATTGCTCGAGGGCAAGAAGGTTCCAGTAACCGAAATGAAAGCAGTTGGCTGCACGATCAAGTGGAAGAGCTGAGAATACAAGTTACAATTTATATAATACGATTTACGAAGCCCGCATAACCTGTGGGCTTCTTTGTTGGACAGACATGCATAGAGTCATTTTCATTTCCTAATCTTGTTGCATAAATTCAGGTTGGCTGAAGGAAGATTGTTATCTGCTCCAATTGGAACACATCAAACTTCGTTCATTCACCATTTACTAATTACCATGAAAACCGCTCTTCTCTTTGGAGCAACAGGATTAATCGGCAGCGAATTGCTTCGGAAGATTGTAGATGATGCTCACTACCATGACGTAAAACTTTTTGTACGCCGCAATTTGCGCGTGAGAAATCTGCATGCGGAAGTGATCCAGGTTGATTTTGAAAATCTCGATGACTACGCAGAGTTGATTAAAGGCGACGATTGTTTTTGTTCAATTGGTACTACGATCAGAAAAGCACGATCAAAAGAAAATTTCAGGAAAGTTGATTTTGATTTAGTTCTGAAAATTGCACAGACCGCTTCTCAGAATGGAGTGAAGCAATTCATTGTTGTTTCATCGGTGGGTGCCAGCGCCTCTTCTTCAAATTTTTACCTGCGCACAAAAGGAGAAATGGAAGAAGCGATACAAAAATTGCCATTCGAAAAAGTCATCATCATTCGTCCATCCATTTTAGTGGGGAGACGGAAAGAGTTTCGGCTTGGAGAACGTGCAGGAATTTTATTTGCACGACTCATGATTCCATTTATGCCGGGTCCTTTAAAAAAGTACAGACCAATCCATGTGAAGAAGGTGGTGAAAGCCCTTTTAAGAATCACTAATATGCGCAACGCAAAAACGATCTATGAGTCGGATGAATTAAAAAAATTAGGAAGAGTATAAAAGATGACCTCTAAACCCGAAGCTTTTCAGTTGCTCAGCTTAAACACCATCTTAATCAACTGATCTTTATAATTGGCACCGATAGGAATTTCCTTTCCGTTGATCTCTACCATATTTCCTACAATGGAGTTCACAACGCCGAGTGATACAATGTAAGACTTGTGTACACGGATAAATTTGTTTTTCGGAAGCAAGTCTTCAATGCTCTTCATCGTCTTGTGTACAACCAATAATTTGTCTTTCACAAAAACTTTCAGGTAGTCTTTCATTCCTTCGATGTACACGATGTCGGAGAAATTTACTTTCACAAGCTTGTTGTCTACTTTAAGGAAAAGATATTCCTGCGCTGATGCTTCTTCCTGCACTCCCTTGCGAAGTTCGATCGCTTTATTCACCGCTTTAAGAAATCGCTCGAATGAAATTGGTTTGAGAAGATAGTCTACCACGTCAAGATCATAACCCTGCACTGCATACTTGGGATACGCTGTTGTGAGAATGACGCTTGGTGGATTCTTCAACGATTTTAAAAACGACAAACCATCCATTGCGGGCATCTGGATGTCGAGAAAGATCAAATCTACTTTGTCTTTGTGCAATACCTGCATGGCCTGCATGGCATTGCTGCATTTCTTAACCAGTTGAAGCTCTTCAACCCGCTGTACATAATTTTCTAAAACTTCCTGGGCAAGTGGTTCGTCGTCTACAATTAAACATTTCATGGCAGTTTGGTTTATTTGTTTATCAGGGATATCGGTTTATTGGTTTTTCGATTTCGCTTCAGAACGCTCAGCAGTATTGGTGTTATGACAGATTCAATTCGAGATTTACTTTCCAGATTTTTTCATTTGGTGAAATCTGAAGGTGATGATTTTCCGGGTACAAAAGTTCCAGCCGTTTCCTCACGTTGTCAATTCCTATTCCGTGTTTTAATCCGGAGGGCTTTCCGTTTTGCACACTGTTCAATGCCTCCAACATGAGCTTGTTTTCTTTCACTTCCATCTTAATATCAATAAATCCTTTCTCGAGAGGATTATTAAGCCCATGCTTAAAAGTATTTTCAACAATTGGGATCAGCAGCAATGGTTCAATTTTATTTTGACCCGGATTTCCGTTGAGTGTAAACTGAATTTTCACATCCTCTCCGTGACGAAGACGCTCGAGGTCCATGTAATTTTTTATGAACTGAATTTCTTTTTCAATCGGGACCGCCCCGGAATTGCATTCATACAACACGTAACGCATCATGTCACTCAACTTCAAAATTGTTTCCGGCGCTTTGTCAGATTTCCTCAAGGTGAGCGAATAAATATTATTGAGTGTGTTGAATAAAAAGTGTGGATTTATCTGAGACTTGAGCGCATTCAGCTCTAAAATCAAATTGTCTTTCTGAAGCTCAAGTAGTTTGTTTTGAGATGACACTGCTTGTCCCGCATACTTGAGTGCGTACGTAATAACGAGCGTAAAGAACCCCTCGAAAATATCATAGCGCGGATTGAGCTGACCGATGTAATCCATCAATCCCCGTGTAGAAACATTTGCAGGAATCATTGTGAGCAACTTATAATTCACATACGAGTATGCAAACACTAACGCCACAGTGCAGACGGCATATACCACATAATGCTTTCTGTTTAAAAGCTTTGGCACCAGCACGTAGAGGTGGAAATACATCATGGGAACCTGGGTAGCCGTATACACCAGCATAAACAAGCATTCACCCAGACCCACACCATACAGGGATATGATATCGTAAAACGTTCGCGACAACCAGAGAATCCAGAAGCCAACATGCATGAGAAGGCGCTTCACTCTCGGATTCAGAAAATCATCCGGATTATCTCTCAGTTGCTGAACAAAAGTGGTTGTAGAATTCATGAACGGTTTTGCAATTCCTGCTATGTACGAAAGTAGTGCAGCAATGCCACACCCATCAAAGTTATAGACGAATCAAATCACTTGCTCGACAAGTTTTTCTTCTGACAAGAATGATTCGAATGATTTAAGAAGTCATGATTTCAAACTCTTAAAATTTCTTAACAGACTTTTAAGAAGTCAAACCACTTCGTCTAATAGAATTTCTTTTACGTCTAAAAGATTTCAGGGCATCAGTTGTAAACTGTTGTTTTGATTCAGCAATTAAAATTTAATCATCACGAAAATTTCTCCTGATAAAAATCTCATGGTTGGTTTGGTAAACTGCTCGGCCGGTCTCGTCTTCTTCATGAACCGGCCGGGTAGTTTAAATTTCAGGATGTTTTATTTTAAATTGAAATGAGAAGTGCTGCGACTGATTTATGTGTTCTGAAAAAAATCCCCGGCAATGAAACTCGTCAGCCTTTTACTTTTTCTTCTCTCATTCAGCGTACAATCTTTCTCGGCTGAGAAGCCGGAACTTCAAGCCACCAGGGCAACTTCCTCACCAAAAATTGATGGTAATCTTGATGATGCCTGCTGGAAGAATATTCCATCTGTTGGTACTAGCGTCACTTTCGCGCCTGAATTTGGCAAAACTCCGAGTGAACGGAGCGAGATCAAAATTGCCTATGACGACGCGGCGATCTATATCGGCGCCTACTTATTTGATGACCACGCCGACAAGATCCTGCATCAGCTTTCGCAACGGGATGACGCGGGAGCGCTCGCTGATAATTTCATTGTGGGCTTCGATACTTATAATGATGGTATTAATGGTTATCGTTTCCAGGTGAATGCAGCGGGAGTACAGTATGATGAAAAAGCATCCGCACAAAATCCTCATGATGCAAGCTGGGATGCAGTGTGGGAGAGTTCTGCATCCATCAAAAGCGATGGCTGGATTTGTGAAATAAAAATTCCCTATTCTGCAATTCGTTTTCCCTCTTCACCAATACAAGATTGGGGTTTACAGTTTGGAAGAAATATTATGCGACTGGGTGAGCTTGATTTGTGGAGTCCGGTTGATCCAAAAGTGGCCGGCATCATCAATCAGTGGGGGAAATTATTGGGGTTGGAAAATATTAAGCCGCCTCTGCGCCTTTCGTTGTCGCCATATTTTACTGCAGGATTCCAGGTCACGCCCACGAGCCTTGATCCACCTGAATATGTAACGGATAAAATTTTGAGTGGTGGAGCCGATATCAAATATGGCATCAATGAAAGCTTTACGCTCGATGCAACGCTGATCCCCGATTTCGGGCAAGTGCAATCAGATAATCTTGTCCTGAACATTTCACCATTCGAAACCAAGTTCAATGAGAAGCGACCATTTTTTACTGAGGGAACAGAACTTTTCCAACAAGATAATACCATGAATGGAGGTAATTCACCGCAACTCTTTTACTCGCGAAGAATTGGGGGCACTCCGATTCGCTATTATGATGTTTACGGAGAAGTAGGTGACAATGAAACGCTGAAAAAAAATCCTTCTACCTCCAATCTTTACAATGCCATAAAATTCTCAGGGCGATCAAATAGTGGATTGGGAATCGGAATTCTAAATGCTGTTTCACGACCGACGTTTGCAGCCATAAAAAATAATGAGACCGGAGCGGAGCGGAAATTTGAAACAAACCCTCTTACAAATTACAATGTGATTGTGTTTGATCAAACACTCAAGAATAATTCAAAGTTGAGTCTTGAAAATACCAATGTACTTCGCAACGGAAGCGACCCTGATGCGAATGTCGCCTCTGTTCATTATGATTTACGAAACAAGGAGAACTCTATCCAGTTTGCCGGCTTTGGAAATTACAGCATGTTATTTTCACAGTATAATAATCCGAATCCTACACAAGGTGCTTTCTACCAGGTCAACATCAATGAGATAAAAGGAAAATGGACGGAATGGGTGTGGCATGAACTCATTACATCACGTTACGATCAAAACGATTTTGGTATTTTGTATTTCAACAACCAAATGACGAATGGCGCTGGTGCAAACTACAATAACCAGGAACCCAGGAAAGGCCCGTTCTTCAATTACAATTATTGGTTCAACGTCAATTATAAAACACGCGTTCAACCGTTGCAATACCAGGAGTGGGAAGCGAGTGCCGGCTTCAACGGCAACTTTAAAAATTACTGGAACATCGGTTACAACTTCTATTCGAAGCCACTTTATTACTGGGACTACTATGAGCCGCGCGTTGACTCATTGCGATACTATCATTACCCCATCTATGTACACAGTCTTTGGTTCGGAACTGACTATCGCAAAAAAGCTTACCTGTTTGTCAACATGACGTATGGTGAAGCACCCGGTAAATACAATCCCTATTACGAATTTGATGTCAGTCCATATTTTATTTTGAGTGATAAGCTGAACATCAGCTACAGTGTAAGTCTCAGCAAAGATTTTGGAACATGGGGGTTTGTAACGTTTGATGATTTCAACAATGACATTTTCGGTCAGCGAAATAATTCTACGATCTCAAATGTGATTACAGCGAAATTTATTTTCAATCCGAAAATGAATATTTCTTTCCGGGCAAGATATTATTGGAGCAAGGTAAACTATCTCCAGTATCAACAATTGGAAAGTGACGGCAATCTTCATCCAACGGGCTACACCGGAAATAACGATATCAACTTCAATGTCTTCAACATTGATGCTGTATATGTTTGGGAATTTGCCCCGGGAAGCTTTGTGAATCTTATCTGGAAGAACAACATTTTCCAGAGTGACGATCTTGGCCTCGATAATTATTTTGAAAACTGCACCAAGACTTTTACCACACCGCAAACGAATGGTGTTTCACTGAAGATAATTTACTACCTCGATTATTTGACCTTGAAGAAAAGGTAAGCATAAAGATCTCTTCCCGCTACTTTCTATCCCACTCCCGATTCTTTCCTTCACAAAATAAACTTTGTGTGAGATGTAATAATTATATCGCCCTGCGTTCAGTATACCATTCCAAACCAAACAAAATGAAAACACACTCATCCCTGAACAAGGGAATCACCCTCACCACATTTTTATTTCTTCTCCTTCTAAGTTCCAATCTCCTTAAAGCCCAGACCGAAGAAAGTGATGATAAAACGCTCTCCCCCTACTTCGTAGTAATCAGTGAAAATCCCGAAACAGATAATCTTCCTTTAAAAGAGACTTCAGCAAAAGTGAACATCGTAGGCGTAGTTGCCGATGTCAGTGTAAAACAGGTGTACACTAATTCAGGAAAAAACACGCTGGAAGCTATTTACACGTTCCCTCTCTCAACCAGAGCTGCGGTGTATGCCATGGAAATGACCATCGGATCACGAGTTATCACTGCTAAAATTGAAGAGAAACAAAAAGCAAGGAAAGAATATGAAGAAGCAAAGAAAGAAGGCAAACGGACTTCTCTTCTTGAGCAAAGCCGCCCTAATGTATTTACCATGAATGTCGGAAACATCGCCGTGAATGATACCATCACGGTAGAATTGAAATATACAGAGCTGCTCATTCCGGAGGGTGGTCAATACTCGTTTGTGTATCCGACTGTTGTTGGACCGAGATACTCCAACAAGTCAAAAGAGACTGCAAGCATTGACGACAATTTCGTCAACACTCCTTACACAAAAGAAGGCGTAATGCCCACGTACAAATATGGAATTGAGGTGATGATCAATTCCGGTATTCCGATTCAGAATGTGGTTTGCTCGACTCATAAAACAATTGTTGCGCAACCTGATTTGAATACGGCTACTGTTGCTCTCGATCCGAGTGAATCAAATGGCGGAAACCGAGATGTCATCATCAATTATTCTTTGCAGGGAAATAAAATTGAATCCGGTGTGATGCTGTATGAAAACGGTGATGAAAATTTTTTCCTGATGATGATTCAGCCGCCGAAAAAAGTTCTTAAGGAAGAAATTCCTCCGAGGGAATACATCTTCATCGTGGATGTGTCAGGTTCTATGAGGGGATTTCCGATTGATGTTTCCAAGAAATTATTGCGAAACCTCATTCTCAATCTAAGGTCCGACGATAAATTCAACGTGCTTCTATTTTCAGGATATTCTGCTACACTAAGTCAAACATCTTTAAATGCGACCCAGGAAAATTTTGACAAAGCTGTCAAGTTTATTGATGCTCAAAACGGAGGTGGTGGAACAGAATTACTTCCAGCCATGCGTGTGGCATACAGCCTTCCTCGTCCCGATCCGGATCTGTCAAGGTCATTTGTGATTGTAACTGACGGATACGTTGATATTGAAAAAGAAACTTTTGAATTCATTCGCAACAATAGCGGTAACACCAACTTCTTCAGTTTCGGCATTGGAAGTTCCGTCAACCGTTACCTGATGGAAGGAATGGCTTTCATGGGTAGTGGAGAACCTATGATTGTAACCAAACCGGAATTCGCCAATGAACAGGCAGAGAAGTTCAGGAATTACATCAACACTCCTGTCTTAACTCACATCAAGACCAACTTTGGTTCCTTTGAAGCTTATGATGTGCAACCTTCTTCCTCACCGGATATGCTTGCTGAACGTCCAATAATTATTTTCGGAAAATATAAAGGCAAAGCAACAGGAACCGTTACGGTAAAAGGAAAAGCAGGACGGAAAGCATATGAACAATCTTTTGACCTTTCGAAGATTACACCGTTAAAAACAAATTCAGCCATACGCTATTTGTGGGCGAGAGAAAAAATAAAATTGCTGGACTATTTTTCTACGGATAATGGATATGGGGGCAGTTCAGACACTTACGCTGAAGACATTACAGCATTGGGTTTGAAATATAATTTGATGACCAACTACACCTCTTTCATTGCAATAGATGAACAGATCATTGCTGATAAAGATGGAAAGCTCGTAAGAGTGCAACAGGCGAATCCTTTGCCTGAAGGAGTTTCAAATAGTGCAGTAGGTTTTGATATTGGGGGTGTTTCAGGTTCAAATGATTTTCACAGTTTTCGAGGAAACGTATACTCCAGTGGAGCTGTAAACAGTAATGCAACCATGCAAGGTGGAACATATGCCTGGTCTCTTACAGCAACAGAACAGGAAGTAAAAGAAGATTCCATCTTTATGATGATTGAGAAAATGCCTTCATTTCCTGGAGGAGAAGACTCATTGATGGCATTCATTCGCAAGAACATACTCTACCCTTCCGCATCAAAAGCAAAAGGGATTTTCGGGACTGTTTACATCTCATTCGTAATTGAAAAAGATGGAAGCATTGCCGAAATGAAAGTGCTGAACGGAGTCAACGATGAACTCAATGCAGAAGCACTGCGTGTTATCAGCATCATGCCCAAATGGATTCCCGGATTACAAAACGGAAATGCCGAAAGAGTTCAGTTAACACTTCCTGTTAAGTTTGCGTTGGAATAAATTATTCCGCAGAAGTGGTAAACAGGCATTTCTTTTCCGCACTTATTATTTGCATGATGCTATGTTCATGTCATCATCATAATAAGCCGGAAGAAAAATCCACCGACACGACTCTTACTAATTCTGATAGCCTGGATACCGATACCTTTCCACGCAAGAGCATCACCTTCATTCTTGGAAAAGATGAGAGCATACGCAATCCATATTATGCTCTCGCCGGACAATACTATCGCCTCAGTGATTCAGAGAAAACGGAGATCGTCATTGACACGTTGATTTCCTTGGTGGAAGTTCGCAACTACCTCTCTGATCATCGCCCGGAAAATGGACATCCCTGGGGACTCATAAACCTGGTAACTCATGGCAACGAGTTCATTGATCTTAGTGTGTATATTTCTCCAACCGGCGCCCGTGTTTCGGAAGAGAGTTTACAGGAAGCAATCGCTGATACAGTTTTCAAACCACTTGACTCTCTTACGATAGATAAGAAAACGCTCTTCAATTTACATGGCTGCGCCGTGGGAAATAATAAAGGATTACTGAAATTTCTTGGAGTAGCATTCGGAGGCAATAAGAATCCCGCAAGAATGAAAGCTTCAAAGATGTTCGAGTACTATGCATACTTATCACAGAATAAAAATCCGCAGATGATACGTCATTATTATGCGAAAGTGTGGTATGCATATTATAAAGTCGATTCATTTCCGGGCGAAGCGGCCTTGGCCGATCAATTGAAAACCAAATACCCGGCTGACAGCATTGACTGGATCAAAGCCATCCGGCGACAGTATCCATCCAATCCTTCTGAAGCGTATCACATCAACCTGAACATACCGGTAGTGTGGGAAGATTTTTATCAAAGCAAAGACTCGCTGCCTGATTTAAGAACCAAGACCAAACAATCAAAGTGGATCGAGAGTAAAACTGAATTTCTAACACTGATGCAGAAGACAAGAATCCCGCGGGATTACTTCACGATAAAATTTTACAGGCTGGTTTACAATTCAGATAGTTCAACGATCTACTCAAACAAGGTCAAAGCGAAGGCAGGAGTAATTTGTATTATCAAACCGGTGATTCGAACGGAGGATTCGCTCAGTGAAAAATATCTTCCTTTTATTCCTTCAGAAGATGATAGTGTCTACTTCGGTTTTACGGGTGGTGAAGAATCTCTAACGAAAGAGGATATGTACCCATGAATTACGCTTCCGTAATCGCTTCCTTCAGGCGAATCAGCTCTTTCACTTTCTCGGGAACACCGGCGAGCTCATACGAAACCATAAGCGAGTTGATGAGCGCTATAATAACTTCTTTGTTGGTGCAGGGAAGGTAATGCGATGATTTCGGAGCGACATTTAGTTTTTTCAGGAACATTGTAATGTCATCACGATTGAAGATGATTCCTTTGTTGAATGGATTCACATAAAACAAAACACTGTTCTTAATTCGCTGTTCTGAATCTCCTTCGATCACGTAGTCTTTATGAAATGAAAGCACGCAATGTTGCGGAAGTATAACACCATACACAGGCATTCTTATTTTATCGGCAAGAATCAAATACAAAATAGAAAGTGAAACAGGGTTTCCCTTCTTCGATTCAAGCACATATTTGAGATAATGATTTTGCGGATCGTGAATGTTCTGTGTATTCCCGGAAAATCCATTGAGCGTGAAGAGCACATGATTGAACACATTTACCTGCTCAAGCGGAGTGAGCGTGTAATTCATCTCCTGCCAAATCTCTCTCGACATGCGATCAATCTGTTCCTTGATCGCAAACTCATCGAGGTCAGGATATTGATAACGTGAAATTAGAACTGCACCTTCAAACAAATCATCGGATCTTTTCTTTGCCCATCGTGATAACTCTTTAAGAAGATTTTCAAATTGGATAAGATGAATCAATTCTTCAAGACGATAGTGGAGATTGGGATCAAATGTTTTTTCCCATGCATCTTCCAGGGAGGGAATTACTGTTGTTCCCAATGAAATCAGGCGATCCGTCACATGGCGAAACACCTCTTCATCCGGATCATCGAGCAGATGGATCAGTGCGCTCAATTCTGTTTTGGGAATTTTTTCTTTCACCGCTTTAATCGTGAATTTTTTGTCTCAAGTCTTATGTCTTAATCTTAAGTCTGCCTATCCATCTCTTCTCTTAAATCTTCCAAACGTTCTCTTCGGTGCATCTTTCGCTTTCTCAAGCAACTCCATGCATTCTTCCAATGTCAACTTCGCAGGATCCTTTTCTTTTGGAATTTTTGCATTCAACCTTCCGCTCTTTACATACGGTCCCCATTTACCATTCAGGATTGAAACACCGCCCTCTTTAAATTCCTTGATCACATTGTTTTGTTTTTCTCCAATCAACACGAGCGCATCTTCAAGTGTGATTGTCATCGGGTCCTGCTCTTTCTTCAGAGAATGAAATTTTTTGTTGTGAAGAACATACGGCCCAAATCTTCCATCATTCACAATTACATCGCTGTCTTCATGTTGTCCAAGTGTTCTCGGAAGTTTAAATAATTCAAGAGCTTCATTAAGCGTAATAGATTCAAGAGTCACGTTACCGCGCAACTTCGCAAAGCGTGGTTTCTCTTCATCATCCTGTGCTCCTATCTGTACCATGGGTCCGTACTTGCCCATTCGGGCAATAACCTTTTTCCCGGTTTTGGGATCGGTGCCGAGCACGCGTTCACCGGTGACAAATTTTGCATTTTCCATAGTTGATTCAACGTCTTTATGAAATGGGTTGTAAAATTCGTCAATCACTTTCTCCCACTTCTTCATGCCGTTCGAAATCTCATCGAACTCTTTTTCGATCTCAGCAGTGAAACTGTAATCCATCACTTCTTTAAAATGCTGCATGAGGAAATCATTCACAAGCACTCCGATGTCGGTAGGAAATAATTTTGATTTCTCTGCACCGGTGTTCTCATTTTCTTTGGTAGTCGAAATTTTATTTTCTCTCAGCTTCATCACACGGTATTCCCTGCGAACCCCCTCTTTGTCTTTCTTTTCAACGTAACCGCGCTTTTGAATCGTGCTGATGGTTGGCGCATACGTTGACGGCCTTCCTATTCCGAGCTCTTCCAGTTTCTTCACCAATGCAGCTTCAGTATAGCGAGCTGATGCTCGTGTGAATCTTTCTGTTGCCGTCATTTCAACAAGATCAAGCTGCTGATCTACTTTCAACGGTGGCAACATTCCTTCGTTCGCATCCTCATTTGATTCTTCATCGGAAGATTCCATATACACTTTCAGAAATCCATCGAACAACAATACTTCGCCACTTGCAACCAGCTCTTCGTCTTTTATTTTCGAGATGCCAATCTTAGCTGTCGTTTTCTCCAGTTGGGCATCGCTCATTTGTGATGCAATCGTGCGCTTCCAGATCAAATTATACAAACGTTGTTCGTCATACTCACCGTCAATTTCTTTGTTCTCAATATAAGTCGGGCGAATCGCTTCGTGAGCTTCCTGTGCGTTTGCAATCTTGCTTTGAAACTGCCGTGTCTGCGAATAATTTTTTCCGTAGCTCTTTTCAATTTCCTCCTTGATTGCCTTCACGGCAATTTCAGAAAGATTGACGGAGTCAGTTCGCATGTAAGTGATCTTTCCACTCTCATACAATCGCTGTGCGATCAGCATCGTGCGCGCAACTGAGAAACTGAGTTTACGACTTGCTTCTTGTTGCAATGTAGATGTTGTAAACGGTGCTGACGGAGATTTCTTTCCCGGCTTCACCTGCACATCATTCACTTTGTAAAGGGCATCTACGCATGCCTGCAGAAACTTTTCCGCGTCGCCTTCCTTGCTCTTGTTTTTTGGAAGCTCTGCCTTGAATGTTACATCATTACCGAATTTATCCTTTGCTGTGAAGAGCGCAACTATTTTGAATGAAGAAACAGGAGTGAATTCATTGATCTCACGCTCACGCTCCACAATCAATCTCACTGCTACCGATTGAACTCTTCCGGCAGAAAGAGAAACACCTTTTGAAATTTTTCTCCAGAGAATCGGTGACAGTTCATACCCCACCATGCGATCCACCACGCGACGCGCTTGTTGCGCATTCACAAGGTTCACATCAATCTTACGGGGATTTTTTACGGCATCAAGAATTGCGGGCTTTGTGATTTCATGAAAGACAATTCGCTTTGTTGTGTCAATGTCAAGATCCAATGCGTGGCAAAGATGCCATGAAATGGCCTCGCCTTCGCGATCCTCGTCCGTTGCGAGCCATACTTCTTTGGAGTTCTCGGCCAGTTTCTTCAATTCTTTAACAATGTCTTTCTTCTCGGGACTGATCACGTACTGCGGAACGTATTTTCCCTTTTTCATTTGAACCCCAAAATCTTTTGATGGCAGATCACGAATGTGCCCCATGGAAGATTTCACGATAAAATTCTCGTCGAGAAATTTCTCAAGTGTCCTTGCCTTTGCCGGACTCTCAACAATCATCAGACTCTTACCCGCTGCACTTGATTTCTTTTTTGCCATGTACAATGAATTCTTGAGGAGTAGAATTTAGATCGTGTAACTTTTTATTGATGGGTGTGCAAAGAAATAAGAATGGGGGGAAACAAAAAAAAATTTATAATCTCCTGAACTGGTATTAAAAGATTGTGTTCGCACTTCAGACAACCGATGTTCAAAACCTGATTACGTTGTGAAATTTGCGAGGTTACAACAATAGTGAAGTATTCCGTGTAAGCAAGAAAAATATTTTGCCGAAGTAATTCAAAATTTACAATGAAACTTATGATGATTTGTCATTAGTCAGTTCTTCGTGGAATTTTACTCCGTATTCCCCAAGTTCTTTCAATACCGGCTCGTATACCTGCGACATCACTGGGATTTGAACGCCGGTAAGAAATAAACTTTCCTGCAGAAGCAGCCTCACCATTATTCCTAAGGGCAAACCAACTGTTTTTGCCATCGCGGTATTCACTGAATCTTCTCCCTTTAAAACAAGGAAACTTCGATGTTGAGATTCTTTTTCATTCAGAATGTATTTGAATTCATGTCGCATTACGACGAGGTCGTTGTCGTATGGTTGCATCATCCATTTTTGTTCGATGAGGTTTTGAAGAATTTGCCCAGGGGTTCCTCTCTCAATTGAAATTTTTTCATCGCTGAATAATCCCAGCCATTCGAGTCTTGCAATCATCCCATCTTTTTTTCCCCGATCAAAAAATCTTGCCACACGTTCTTTGATGGATTTGTTATTGTACTTTCTCTTTTCCGGCAGATATGAAGAAATCCACTGAGCAAACGTAAGCTCACGGGCGTTTTCTATTGTGTACGTATCTTCTGTTAGTCCAAGTTGTATCAAAGCATTCCATGCTTCACAATAACCTTCCTTACGAAGAGTGGAACGAAGAATCGTTTGAATGCCATCAAGCCCGTACGTTGAAATGTAATGCAGCGAATCACGGTTTGGATACGATTCGAATTTCCCATCCCGTAGTATGGCGGGATCAATCTTAAATTTTTCAGTTGTTGTGAACAGGCGGTGATAGGGAACAAATTTCTTAACACCATTCTCTAAATACTGAGCAGTGCTCTGTCCTGCAAGAACAACATTGCGTGGGTTCCATGTCACTTTGTAATGCCATGGATTATCATCACTCTCCGGTGCTACCAATCCTCCTGTTCCTGATTTGAATGAAGTGATAATACCGCCCTGTTGCTGAATATTATGAATGATCTTCATCGCACTCATGTGATCAATGCCGGGATCAAGCCCCATCTCACACATGAAAAGCAATCCCGCTTTCTTCACCTCATCATTCAAATGCTGCATCTCATTGGTGACATAGGATGCTGTTACTAAATGTTTTTTCAGGATGATACAATCCTTAGCGACGAGGATGTGTAATTGCGGTGGAAGCAATGAAACAACAATATCATGCTGAGCGATGGTTTCTTTTCGCTGTTCATCATTCACCGCATCAAACGCTATCGCTGCTCCCACATCAAGATTACCTCCGGAAGGAATCCCCTGGCTAATCTTTGCCTGCGCATGTTCTTTAGAGTGATCGGCAACAGTGATCATCACATCCCATTCTGCAGCATGTTTTAGCAAATAGCTGATCAGCACAGAAGAAGAGCGACCGGCACCCAACACTAAAATTTTCTTCATCCTCGAAAAAATTTATCTTGCAAATGTAAAAGGGGAAGTCGGAAGTCAGAAGTAGCAAGTCGCTTAGTAAAAAGCAAATTGATCAGATGAGAGAAATTATAGAGAACTTTTCATACAAAGAACTTGACAGTGATGATGAGTTGCCTGCTCAACTTGCAGAACTGTTGGTACAGGCAAAGATTGCCATTGCAACTGCATACGCTCCCTATTCAAATTTTAAAGTTGGTGCCGCAGCACTGCTTGAGAATGGTATGATCATCACCGGCAGCAACCAGGAGAATGCATCAACTCCCGCCGGGATTTGTGCCGAAAGAATTACATTATCTGCTGCCTCAGCTATGCATCCCAATATTGCAATTATTGCAGTGGCGATTTCAGCAAAGGCAAGCAACCAGGTGATCGCATCACCAGTCGCTCCATGCGGAATCTGCAGACAAACGATCCTTGAATACGAACAACGCTTCCGGCGCGACATTGAAATTATTTTGCAGGGAGAAGAAGGAAAAATTTTCAGGATTTCTTCTGTGAAGAATTTACTTCCATTGCATTTTGGGCGGGATGATTTTAAGTTAGTGTAGTGAGTGGAGATACTGATTCATTTTCTTTGCAGGTCATTGTACTGTAGCAAACTCTGATTGATAATTTTACCCAAAATATTTTTATGCTTGAAACCAAGGTTGATCACATTGCTCTCGAAGAAAAATACGGTGCGCACAACTACCATCCGCTGCCTGTTGTGCTTGAAAGAGGTAAAGGAGTTTTTGTATGGGATACGGATGGAAAGCGTTACTACGATTTTCTTTCGGCGTACTCTGCGGTGAATCAAGGCCATTGCCACCCGCGAATTATTGAGGCAATGGTCGAGCAAGCGTCAATTCTTACACTGACTTCCCGTGCATTTTATAATAATCTTCTCGGGGAATACGAACAATTTATCACGCAACTTTTCGGTTATGATAAAGTGCTTCCAATGAATTCGGGAGCGGAGGCAGTAGAATCTGCTCTCAAGCTGTGTCGGAAGTGGGCGTACGAAGTGAAGGGAATTCCGGAAAATCAAGCGAAGATTATTACGTGCGAACACAATTTCCACGGACGAACAACAACGATCATTTCATTTTCAACTGATCCACAATCGGTAAAAAATTTTGGACCTCATACTCCCGGCTTCCTCACCATTCCTTACAATGATTTGAATGCATTGAAGCATGCTTTGGAAGATTCGAACATTGCCGGATTTTTAGTGGAACCCATCCAGGGTGAAGCCGGAGTGCATGTTCCTGATGATGGCTTTCTCGCTTCTGCATACAAGTTGTGCAAAGAAAAAAATGTGCTCTTCATGGCTGATGAAATCCAGACGGGTCTCGCACGTACCGGGAAAATGTTATGTTGCGATTATGAAGATGTACATCCTGATATTTTGATTCTCGGCAAGGCGCTTTCAGGAGGAACGCTTCCCGTTTCTGCTGTTCTTGCCAGCGACGAAATCATGCTCACCCTCAAGCACGGTGAACACGGTTCAACGTATGGAGGAAATCCACTGGCTTGCAAGGTTGCCATCGCATCCCTCCAGGTGCTTCTCGATGAGCGGTTAGCCGAAAATGCTTTTTATCTCGGAAATATTTTCAGGGAAGAAATTCGCAAGATTGATTGTGACATGCTCACCTCAGTTCGTGGCAAAGGTTTGCTGAACGCAGTAGTAATCAAACCGAAAAATGGAAAGGAAGCGTGGGATGTTTGCCTCGCATTGAAAGAAAACGGTTTGCTCGCAAAGCCCACTCATGGAGATAAAATCCGATTTGCACCTCCACTTGTGATCACCGAAGATCAATTGATGGAATGCATTGACATGATTCGAAAGACTCTTCAGTCATTTCAATAATCAATATCAAATGCTATCAAAAAAAGAAAACGCCTCGCTTGAATCATGAGCGAGACGTTTTTTATTCCTTGAAAAAATTTTTTATCGCTGAAGCACTGAACTGCTTGGATAATCAAACACCATGTTCATTTTATTCAGCACGTCAGCTCCTATAGCCACGGGCTGTTTCTCATCGGGATATGCCGTAATCATCACATTCTTTAAGGAATGATCCCCGATTTTTACCATCGCACCTTTTCCCGCCTCCCCATCGCTTCCGCCCCCGGCTATTTGAGTAAGTCCTTCTTGTGTCACACCTATCCCGAAAATCCCGGGATCATACAAGGCATTTACCGAATGTCCATTGATGATTGCGGGTATTAAAAATCCTGTGGTATCTTTTGTTGCAGTTATGGAGCTTCCCGGTGCAGTTTTATAAATGTTCTTAATGGAATTTATCGTTTCAATTACTTCCTTGTTAGTATCGTTAAGGGCAACGACCTTATTGAAGTAATACAAAGCGACTCCATAATTTTTGTAATGTGTATTATAATTTCCGAGGTACTGATATGCTTCAGTCAGCTCACGCCTGTAGTGAAGGGTATCGCCATATGCTTTACTTATAAACAGATTATAGAATGGAAATGCCTTACCTCTTACAGTATCCAATGAATCAATGTTCAATTGAATTCTTGCCCTGAACAAATATGGCACAGCCCATTGCGAAGTAATTCTTGAAACCTTTTCAAAAACACTGTCACTTGCCCAATATTTTTTTCCGAGATAGAGCGATAGCCCGGCTTGTTTGTATGAGTTTGCGACTTCATTGAAAGGAGCATTCTTTGGAAGTGCCTTAAGCTTCTTCATATAGTATATCCCTGCCTGTGCGTATTTTTTTTGCTTGTAGAGATACGTTCCAATGGTATCAAACAATTCGTACTTCGTAGAATCAAAGTGAATTGCTTTTTCGATTGAGAGGAAACCAAGAGAATCGTTTCCTGATTTTATCTGGAGCTTTCCCAAATATTCATAATCAGAAGTAATAATTTTTGAAGAATCCATGGTACGAAAAAGTGAGTCCATATTTTTTAAACCTTCAGGGTAATGTGCCGTTTCGTAGTTAGCATAGCCCAGCATCCTGAACATATACGGGGTTCTGATCTTGGCCTTAAGACTGTTTAAAAGGCTCAATGCGTCAGAATATTTTTTCGTAAGGAATTTGAATTGCGCTTTCCGAAAGAGCGTTTCGTCATCCTGATCGGCCAGTTGCAAGTACTTCTCATAGGTTTGATCGGCAAGATCATATTTACCCGTGTAGAAATACAATTCAGCAAGTTCTCTGTGAGCCGGAGGGAAGTTTGGATCGGCCTGGAGTGCCTTGTCAAAATTCTCTTTCGCTAAATTTCCATTGCGGGCATTGCGCCAGATTACTCCGATTCGGGTATATGCTTTCGCATAAGAAGGATTCAGTTCAGTAGATCGCTCATAAGACGACACCGCATCCCCGCTTTTATTCATAGCTTCATAGGCCTTCCCTAAAATCCAATATACCTCCGCATCCTTGTTTGTGTATCCAATCGCTTTGTTCAGCAGCGCTACAGCCATATCATAGTTGGGATGTGCGGCACTGGAATAGGCATCTGCAATAAGTTTATACTGAGTGATATCTTTTTGTGACGTCATTGACTTTGCCTTATCAAAATTTTGTGTGGCCTGCTGAACGTTGTTTTGCTCGAGATACGCTCTTCCTAATCCTACATAGTTATGAATAGATTTAGGGTCGGCCTGAATTCCTGCATTGAAAGCCATTCTTGCGGAATCAATTTTATCCAGCGTGCAATACACAATGCCGAGATAGTAGTAGTTTATTGAATTGCTGGGTTGCGACTTTGTCAACTGAGAAAATATACGTCGGGCTGTGGCGTAGTTTTCATAGTCAATTGCTTTTATCCCTTCCTCTGTAGTTTGTGCCTTTACTGAAACAATGAAACTCATGAACAGGAGCACCAACAATTTACTTCGTTTCATTTTATACTTGTTTATGATGGCTTTAAAATTAAAATTCATTTCGTAACTGGATCATTCTCACCGGTAATTTTGCCGGAACTAATCCTGATCGTTGCATTACCGTTTGTCCTTCATCTGATGCTACATAGGTTGCAAAGCCCGTGCCCAGCCCCGCATATTCCTCAGTGCTAATGATGTACAATCTTCGAAGAAAAGGATATGATTTTCGCATGAGCTCTTTATGAAATGGGCGATAAAAATTTTTGTTTGAATCAGGATTTGAAATTCCAACGACACTTATTTTGTTCAAAATACTTTTTGCAGCGGTGTCACCTGAATTGATGATATAGCTTGCACCGATCACTCCGATTGCCGATGGATCATTCTCAACGTATTTGATCACGGCCACATTGGAATCAACCCCAAAGGCTTGCGGGGTAATGCTGCTCCCCTTCAGCACGTCCTCTTTAAGAAAGCGATACATTCCGGAACGATTGCTATCGAAGATGATTGAAATTTTTCCGGGTGATGAGGTACTGTTAATTTGCTTCCACTCTAAAATTTTTCCGCTCAAGATATCAACCACTTGCTCATAGAGAAGATTAGAATCCGGGTTTTGTTTGTTGACGATGAATGCTACCGCATCCATTCCGATCAATAGCTGCAGTGGTGGATAGTCTGAGCGGAAATAACTCAGCTCCTCATTCTTCAGTTTCCGCGAAATGATTATTTCCCGAACATGATTATCTAATAAATCTCTGACCACATCGGGTTCCGCCTTAAAGTTGATATGAATGTTCGCCTCTTTGTAAAGTGCTTCAAAGCTGGCTACTTCGTCATTTACAACAGGTGCAAAGGATTCATCGGCGCTGATGGCAAGTTCACCGCTTGTTGGAGTGTCAGTTGCAACAGGGTGTTTGTGATTTTTGTTTTTGCAGGAAGGGAGAAGAAAGACAACAGATAGGAGAAAGAAAATGGAAAATAAAAAATAGTGAATGGTGAATAGTGAATAGTGAATGATCAACGATATTTTCGTCTTCATATATTCAGATTAAACTTCGCACTCACTTTTGTTCACGAATAAAATTACGGTAGACATAGTATCCTCTGTAAATTCCGTATGCCATCAACAGAAGACCGAGGAGGAGCCGGGCTGCACCTGCAAAAAAATTCGCGTAGAGCTCAGTAAAAACAAGAATGCCTCCCATCGCGAGGTACACAAGTACCATGAAGAGATGGAAGGCAATCAGAACTGATTTCAACAGTAAAAATTTGGAAGAATTATTCTGATCCTAACTTAAACGTAACAGGGAGTTTGAAATATACTTTTACAGGATTTCCATTTTGTTTTCCTGCTTTCCATGGGGGCATGCTCTTAACAACGCGCACTGCTTCTTCAGCACATCCACCTCCAATATCGCGCAGCACCTGGATATCCGAGATATTTCCACTTTCATCCACCACGAACTGTAACACCACCCTTCCTTCAATTCCATTCTCGCGGGCTGCGGGAGGATAGCGCAAATTCTTTTGCAGAAACTTCATCAGTTCAGTCTGCCCACCCGGAAAATCAGGCATCTGTTCTACATAGGTAAAAATTTGTGGTTTTACTTCTTCTACAGGAGCAGGTGCACTGAAATCATAATTAGCTCCCGGATCAACGGGTGCAGCTTCTTCCGCAACAGGTATTGGCTGATCAACAGGTGGCGGTACATCTTCAGGCTTCACTTCCTCATCAGGTTTGATAACAGGCGGAGTAAACTTAATAGCTTTTGGCGGAGGAACGTTGGGCGGCGGTGGTGGTGGAGGAAGCGTTTTGTCAATGGGCGGTGGCGGTGCTAACTCCGTATAGGTAACTTTTTTCTTTTCCAATGCCGGTGGCGGAGGTTTGAGCAACGAAAGAATGTAGGGAGCGCCAAAACCAAAGATGTACAGGAAAAGAGCGATGATCAACGCAATAGATAAATGTCGCGTATAATTTTTCCGAAGGAAGTATGCACCATAGCTCTTATTTCTTCCTTCAAAAACCAAGTCATCCAAATCCGCTGTTAAAATTTTTTGAGCATCCATTCTTTTTAAATTTTCAGTTATGATGCAAAATCAGATTTCATTCCATAAAACTATTTGGGTATTTCCGAAAGTTCTTCGGGCGTAATGTCCACGATGGCAAATGATCTCACATGCGTGATTTTCATCTCATCGAGTATATCTACCGTATTGACATATTTTGAACTATCAGTTGGTTTAATGAGAACATACACCCCCATATATTCTCCATTATTGGTCCAGCCATTTTGATGCTGCAACCCAACTACGAGCTCATTTCGCTCAGTAATAATCTTGCGAATATTCTTAAAATTGGTCAACTGCATGGAAGGCCCTCCTTCAGCGGAACTATCCTGCCCGAAATAATAATAGATCTTATCATTTTGACCTAAAATTATTGTCATGGCTTCTGAGGCGCGTATCTTAGGTTTGTTGAGGGTGTCCTTATCCTCTTTGTCAGGCATTACCACATTCATTGCTTTTGGCTTTTGCATGGTGGTGGTAAGGATGAAAAACGTGACCAGCAAAAAACCAAGGTCAACCATGGGAGTCATGTCAATACGAGTTGACATTTTCTTTGCACGAACCCCTCCTCTTTTTTTACCGCGTCCACTATGGACGTCACCACTGTCATCTAATTCTGCCATAGAAGTATTATTCTTTTTTTGCAGAAGCGTTTGGATCCGCTTCTTCAGATGTTATTAATCCAAAGTTCAAAGTTTTAGAGCCTTGTAAAGTCTTAAACACATTCTTTACAACGTTGTAATTTGATTTAGTATCCCCCTTAATCAGGACCTGAGGGTTACCACCTGCCACTCTTCCGTTTTTCAACCACACACTCAATTCATTGGTGAGGCTTTGAGTCGTATCAACCGGTATTCCCAGTTGAGGTTCTTTCTTGCGATCCTCAGGATTTTTATCAAGGAACGCCTGTAATCTGTTCATCGGAACTCCAATACTTGATCCGGTGGCAAATGCATTTTCCTGGTCCGGTGTGAACGTTATTCCGTAAGTCTCACCCATTTTTTGAATCAGCAATTTCCGGCTTTGTTGATTGTCGAGATCGAAGAAGACTCTTCCGTCGGGAGCAATGGTAATTGTTAGTTTTTTTTCTGCAACAGTTGCCGTAGATGTTGAAGAAGGTGTACTCACCTGCACGGGTTCATCAGGGCGAAACTTCGTAGTAAGAATGAAAAATGTAACCAACAAAAACGCCATATCTACCATGGGAGTCATATCCATGGAAACACTGGTTTTCGGAACTTTAACTTTCGACATAATGAATCAATTAATTGTAACGTGCTGCAAAACTATTTGTAATGCTGTATCCTGCTTCATCAATGTTGTAAGTCAATGCGTCAATTCTATTTGAGAAATAATTGTACGCAATAATCGCAAGTGCCGATGTGACAATTCCGGTTGCGGTGTTTACAAGCGCTTCAGAAATACCAATGGAAAGTGCCACGGAATCTGCTGCCCCCGATTGACCCATGGCAGCGAAAGCGCGAATCATCCCGAATACTGTTCCAATAAGACCTGCAAGTGTTCCCAACGGAGCAATCGTAGCAATAAACGGAAGGTTACGCTGCAGCATTGGCAACTCAAGAGAGGTGGCCTCTTCAATCTCTTTCTGAATAGCGAGAAGCTTTTGCTCTTTCGTCAGCTCAGTGTTACTCGCCATCTCAGCATATTTTTTCAATCCGGCTTTAATCACATTTGCAACAGAGCCTTTCTGGCGATCACATTCTCTTTCCGCGTCCTCAATATTATTTTGAGACAAATCATACTGCACTTTCCTCACGAAGTTTGCAATGTTGCCGGTACCCTTTGCTTTTGCAAGCGTGAGCAATCTCTCGATGGAAAACACCAGCACCATCATCAACATCGTGAGAATGATTGGAACAAGAAATCCTCCCTTATACATGATACCGAGCAGGTCGCCCACTTTAGGAGTCTTCTTGTCAGCATCAACAAAGTGAGATGGGTTTCCCAGGATAGTAAAGTAAATAATAAAAGATACTATCAGGCAGGCGACAATTACTAAGACCGGAAACAGACCAGACATGTTGCTTTTTTTGTTCATCGTAAAATTTTTTGAGTGATGGATTTTATGGTTTGAATTTTTTTATCAGAGTTTGCAAAGTTAAACTTTCCTCTTACTGAACAAAACCATTTTCAGCATGATAAAATTGTAATGCTCATGTAATTCGACAGTACTATGACTGAAGTATTCAGGGAATCATTCCCGCCGCTTCCTTTCTTGCTACACTATGGTGCCGGCTATAAAGAAAATAGATTACCAATCCAATGAGCATCCAGCCAAACGCACTCAATTGTGTAACCTTATCAAGCGAAACAATCATGGCGCCGCAAACTATAATACCGAGTATGGGTACTAATGGAACCAATGGAGTTCTGAAAGGACGTGCCATTTCCGGATGTCTTCGTCTTAATATCCAAATGCCAACACACACGAGCACAAAAGCGAACAAGGTTCCAATAGATGTCAGATCGCCTGCCAAATTTCCGGGAATAAAACCTGCAAACACCCCTACAAATACAAAGAGGATCATGTTCGACTTCCAGGGTGTTTTAAACTTCGGATGAAGATCTGCAAACACCTTTGGCAACAATCTGTCTTTGGACATAGAGTAGAACACACGCGACTGTCCGAGAAGCATTACCAGTATTACCGAGGAGAACCCGGCCAGAATAGCTATGGAGATAAGTGTTGCCAGCCATGTATAACCTTCCATGTAATGCTGAATTGCGTAAGCTACAGAAGCTTCTTTGCCGGCCTTCATGAAATCAGTAAAGGGAGCAACACCTGTAAGAACATAAGAGAACAACACATATAGAATAGTGCAGATCACAAGTGAGCCAAGAATACCAATCGGCATATCACGTTTCGGATTCTTTGCCTCCTGCGCTGCAGTTGAAACGGCATCAAACCCAATAAAAGCAAAGAACACAATGGCTGCACCGCGAAGTACCCCTAACCATCCATGATTGAATGACGGTGAATAATCATAAACTTTTCCATTGTCTAATTCAACAGGTGGTTGATCTGCGGGAATGAGCCAGTGTACATGATTTTCAGGATTGAAAAATTTCCAGCCGATATAAATGAACATAAGCACAATAGCCACTTTCAGAAAGACGATAATTGCATTTACGAATGCTGATTCCTGGGTTCCTTTAATAAGTATGGCAGTTAGTATAAGAAGAATTGCGAGGGCAGGAAGATTGATGAGTCCATGAATAACTTCTCCGCTCAGAAGTTTGGCCGATTCGAGCGGCGAATGACAAAGTTGAAATGGAATGGCTGTCGCTGTGACATCAAGAGTACCATCCCTTATTTGTTTGAGCGTTTCACTCCCTGTCAAGAGGTTATTCAGGTATTCACTCCAGGCAATAGAAACGGTTGCTGCACCAAGAGCATATTCAAGAACCAATGCCCAGCCAATGATCCACGCAACCAATTCGCCCATCGTTGAATAAGCATAGGTGTATGCGCTGCCTGCAATAGGGATCATGGATGAGAACTCTGCATAACAAAGTCCTGCGAACGCGCAGCCCACGGCAGCAATGATGTAAGAGATCACTACACCTGATCCGGCATGACCTCCGGCGGCAGCGGCGGTACGAACAAACAAACCTGCACCAATGATGGCACCAATACCAAGCAAGGTAAGTTGTAGGGCACCCAGCGTGCGCTTTAATTGATGTTCACCCGATGCATCGGCTTGTCCAAGAATTTTTTCAATGGATTTTCTTACGAAGAGATTATTGGCCATGAAGACAATTTTAGAGAGCGGGCAAAATAGGAATAATTTGATTCCCCGAAGAAAAATCAAGACAAGTCTGTCCCCAGAAATTTAGATTTCACTAAGCACTAAGATTTTCAAAATTGCAGTCTCTTGATTTTCATCAAGGCAAATAAAGCCACGTGTGAAGACATATATCTTCTCAAAAAAAGAATACGGTATAACTAAAGGAGTGATTAAATCTTCACGATCTTCTTTGTGAAGACTTTTCCAGCATCACAGGCGCGAACCCTCACGGTGTAAATTCCATGATCGAAAGAGGTGAGATCAAGTTGTATATTATTTCTTCCATTGTGGACCTCGCTCTTCATTGTTTGAACCATTTGCCCCAGCTCGTTGAGAATATCGATTGCAACATCACAATCTTCAGGGGCGGTAAGTCCAACATTGAATATGCCGGCAGTAGGATTCGGATATACAGCAAGAGATAATTCTGCAACCACTTTATTTTCAAGAGATATGATTTCTGAGAAAGTATACTCCCCATCATTATCAACTTGCCTGAGCCGGTAATAATTAATTCCCGTGAGCGGATGCTGATCATAATAATCATAGTTGGTCAGTGCACTGGTATTGCCTGCTCCGTTAATAGTACCAAGTTGTTCAAAGTTGGCTCCATCTGCTGATCGCTCCAGTATGAAGTGATCATTGTTTATTTCAGACTCAGTAGTCCAGTACAAGTGATTTACATCGCCAATATCTTCACCATCAAATGTAATAAGCTCGAGTGGTAACAAACATGTATTGAGGGTACCTCCATCGGCCAACTGCCAGGTTATTTGGTAATTAAGATTGCCACTCCAAAGATTAAGCAGGAGCACATAATATTTTCCTGCCTTCATGTGCACGGTGTCAACAAAAGCCGGATTTACGGCTGCATATCCTGCGGGTTCAGTTATATCAGTCTCGGAGGCCTGCAAGCCCGTGGAATAGTTTGGCATTCCAAACGAATTGTACTGAACTTGTCCGGCATAACTGCATCGAATCGGTGACAATGACATAGGACATGCCATAGCCGAATACGGTCCCCACAAAGCCCAGTCTATATCTTGCGCTGTGCCATTGGAACTTGCGATATTGAAGCCGAGAGTACCCGCTGTTTCACACTTAAAATAATACCATGCAGAACAACTTTCACCATACAAAATACACCCCCACGTACCGGAAGAAAACTCTTGCGTTCCATAGTTATTCCAAATGAATGTACCATTAACAGCAGATGATGAACACAGCTGAGTCGCGGCGGCGCAGTCTACATTAGCACTTGATTGAACACACACATTAAAACTGTAACTCCCAGAACCACTACCACCCTGGAAATCAAATATCCGAACATAGTATGTCGCTCCTGTGGTTAAACCACTTGCAGTGAGAACTTCAGAGCCACCGGTTCCGGTAGCATTCTGACATGAGCCTACCTGCGTAAGCGATCCACATGTGCCTGATAAAAGTTGAATTACCGGATCCATTCCTGCTGAAGGGGCTACGGTAATTGTGGCTGTACTATTGCTGGCAGAAAAATAATACCATACATCATCATTTCCATTTGGAATTGACCCCCCACAGGCTGGAGCGGTGGAAGTTGGATTGGTAGGAGCATTGATAAGTCCCGGAGTGTAAGTACAAGAAGCACCGGGCAATAATTGCTGTGCACCAGAGCAGGGATCGTTACTTGGAGCTGAAGGACAAGTAACGCAGCCGAATCGGCACGCCCAACCTTTACAGTTTGTGGCATTATCAGATACAAAGTGAAAGGTAAGTCCCGCATTGGAAGAGGAGGTGTAAGTAGCGCTCGGTTGTGTCGTAGTATTGGTCCAGAAGGCAAGCAGTGGAGATGACAATGTTGGGCCATCATACATGTATAAAGTATCGCCCGTGCTTAATCCAAAAAGAAACGGACCTACTAAATTAAAATTTGCGGTCAGGCATTGTCCGTTGTTTGTTTGAAATGTTTGCGTGACGTTAGCAATATCTGTATAGTTATAGTTGCTTGCAGCACTTGGGGGTGAACAATTAAAGCCTGCACCATTTGAGGCAGGAGGGGTAGTAGTGGTCGTTACTTGAGGGTCATAGAAATTATTCGTCTTCGAACAATCTAATACTACAGGCGGGCCAACTTGCATAAAGTAATAACAAGCAGTAGCACTGCAGTTAGTTTGAGCATGAACTAACCATGTGTTTGCGAAGAGTAATAAAGAAAAGAGAAAGTAGATTTTTCTTTTCATGAGGTTGGCGTTTAGTAAAAGTCTTGCGCAACGAAGCTAAATAAATTTTACAGACATATTGCAATATGTCTCATATAATTTTTCACTTTTTTTTTCAGTTAGCCCGATTTGAGCATGCCTGGTAGAGATCGTCAAATCCAATCCGTCATCAGCCCCGGAAGAATTCCCAGCAGTAAAGTGAGAGCGCAAAGGATGAAGAGAAGAATTAAAACAGCAGGTGAGATTTTCATTGTTTCATGATGCCCTTTGTTAGAGTAAGAAGCAATCACCGGCCGCAAATAATAATAGAGGGAAATGAAGGAGCTGATCACCGCAAAAACAACCAGCCAAATCCATCCGCTCGACATGGCAGAAGAAAAAATGTAAAACTTGGCGAAGAATCCTGCCGTGGGAGGAATGCCTGCAAGCGACAACATGGACACAGCAAGAATAAATGCCAGCCATGGATTTTCCCGGGAAAGTCCATCAAAAGAATGTTGGTCATCGCTTCCTTTCTTTTCCTGAATGACCAGCACGATTGTAAAAGCTGTGAGTGAAGCGAAAGTGTATGCTGCGGAATAAAATAATACAGCGTTGTTTGAAATCCCATTTGTCGTCATCAATGCAATAAGCATATAGCCCGCATGAGCAATGCTCGAGTATGCCAGCATGCGTTTTACACTGCGCTGATAAATTGCAACGATGTTTCCAACTAACATCGTGAGCACTACAATGATCCAAAGCAAATCCTGATAAGATGCTTGCGCAGCGACAAATGTGTTTTCCAACAGCCTAAGAAATGCAGCGAATGCAGCCACCTTCCCTACTGTGGCCATGTACCCCGTAATAATTGTTGGAGAACCCTGGTAGACATCCGGAGTCCAGAATTGAAAAGGGAATGCAGCTACTTTGAAAAGTAAGCCAATCAGCATCATGATAATGCCTGTGATCACAAAAACATCGGGTTGATTCCCTTGTGAACTGATGTATTCACCGATGGCAGAAATATAAAATGAACCGGACGCACCATAGAGCATTGCAATTCCGAAGAGAAGGAACCCCGTAGAGAATGCGCCCATCAAAAAATATTTTATTGCTGCTTCGTTGCCGGCCAAATCTTTTTTACGAATGCCTGCGAGAACATAAAGAGAGAGCGAAAGAATTTCCAAACCCAAAAACAACATGAGCACGTTGTTGAACGATACCATTACCACAGCACCTGCAAGCGAGAAGATGATGATTGAAAAAACTTCCGGGAAATAGTGATCACTCTCGCCGTAAATCAGGAAATAAAATAAGAGTGTAAACAAAGTTCCAAGCAAACACATACCTGAAAATGCAATCGCGAAGTTGTCGAAGATCATCTCATTGAAGAGATGCGCATTCGAATTCCACGCGTAGAAATTCAAGATCATTACAGCAATCAAACCAAGCAACACGAGTGGCATGAGAATATTCCGCAGCCGGAATAATCCGCCAAGCATGGCGAGCATTCCGAGAGCTGTGAGTGAAATCAGAACATTCATTGCGTTACGGCTGTTACAGTTGTTTGATGAAAGATTTGAAGAATGGAATCAACAGTGGGCTGAGAAATATTTAAAAGAAAATTGGGGTAGACACCAAGCAAAATCACCAAAACACACAATGGAATCAAAACCCAATTCTCACTCATTGAAACATCTCCGCCTTCCATGCTGAAATTTTTAATGTCGCCGAGAAAAACATTCCGGTACAAGCGCAACATGTATGCAGCACCAAGAATCAACGTCAATCCTGCGACGGCTGCATACCACGCTCCATGATCATACAATCCATTCAGTAACAAAAATTCTCCAATAAAACCATTGGTAAGCGGCAATCCGACGCTTCCAAGCAAAACAATTATCACCAGCCAACTGAAGCCCTTCATCTGCCCTGCAACACCGCTAAAGTTCTCCATCCATCGTGTACCATACCTTCTTTCCAAAATATCAATGATGAAAAACAATGCAACCACATTGACCCCATGGTTGAACATTTGAATCACAGCTCCCTGTACACCCGATGCTGTTCCGGTAAGCGTTCCTGCTGCAATTAATCCTACGTGCGCAATGGATGAATATGCAATCAGCCGCTTCAAATCATTTTGACGCAGCGCAATCAGCGATGCGTACACGATGCCGATGATGCAGAGGATCAAAGCGGTGTTTCCCCACATTGCCACTCCTTCGGGCGCAATCGGAAGAACGAAACGAATCAGTCCATAAATACCCATCTTGAGCATGATCCCTGTAAGCAGCATCGTTCCAGCCACGGGAGAAACTGTGTATGTATCAGGTTGCCACGTATGAAAAGGAAATACCGGAATCTTAACCGCAAAGGCGAGAAAGAATGCCCAGAAAATCCACGACTGTTCTGTTGCTGTCAGTTGAAGATGGTAGAAGTACTCGATATCGAATGTATGAGGCGCAGGAGTTTTGAAATACAAATAGAGAATGGCAATGAGCATGAATAGACTGCCTGCCATGGTGTATATGAAAAATTTTAGGGTAATGGGAATACTTCTTTCTCCTCCCCAAAATGCGCAGATGAAGTATATGGGAATCAGTGTGAGCTCATAAAACACATAGAACAGAAACGCATCCTTCGCCATGAAAACACCGAGCAATCCGAATTGCATCAACATCATCAATGCGTAGAAAGACTTCGGACGCAAGACTGATGATTTAAGACTTGCAGCAGTAATAAACGGATACAGAAGTGACGTAAGTAAAACCAGAATAGCGGAGATGCCATCAATCTCCATGTGTAAACGAATACCAAGTGAAGGAACCCAGTCTTCATCGAGTACAACTCTTCCGGTTTGCATCCTCACAAGACAATATGCGGAGTATGCCAGAACTACTACTGATGAAATAAGAGCAATCTGTCCGCTTCTCTTTCCATCCACAATTAAAATGGAAAGAAGAGCAAGTAGAGGAATGATTAGAAGGATTGCTACGTACATCAGGATTTTTTTTCACGCAAAGGCGCAAAGCATTTATTTTTTTCTTCGCGACTTGCGTCTTTGCGGGCAATTTTTTTCAGAACAAATTCATTTTACTCAATCCAAAAATTAACATCAAAACAATTCCGACCACCATCGCCAAAACATAAAAGCCGATGTTGCCGGTTTGTAATCTTCTCAATTGAGTGCTCAGCCAAATGGTTGTCGCGCCCAGGCCATTCACCGCACCATCAATTACATTCTTCTCCATTTTTTCAGAAAAGAAATCTCCAAGCCATTCAACAGGTTTCACAATCACGCGGTCATACAATTCATCCACATAAAATTTGTGGTAAGAAAGCCTGTACCACAACGGAAGCTCTTCCACATTGATTTCAGAAGCAACCTTTCTTTCAGCATACTTTCTATAAGTAAGGCGAATTACCACAGCGATCACAGCAATTGACATCAGGATGATAAACCACTCAAGCATTGGCGCCTCATAATGTCCAATAAGTCGCGGGTTCTCTTCAAAAACCGGAGCGAGATAACCTTTTATCCAGTCATGGTGGCCAACAATATCAGGGAGTCCGACAAATCCTCCGACAGCGGAGAGCACGGCAAGAATCATCAAAGGAATGGTCATTACTTTCGGTGACTCGTGAAGATGTTCCTTCTGATGATGTGTTCCTCTGAATTCACCATAAAATGTCATGAAGAGCAAGCGGAACATGTAGATTGCTGTGAGTACTGAAGTAACAGCAAGAACCCAAAACTCAACGCGTGAATAACCATAATCCTGCACAAGAATTTCATCCTTTGAAATGGAGCCGGAGAGCGGAGGAAATCCTGAAATCGCAAACGTCGCAATCCCCATTGTCCAGAAAGTTGCCGGAAGAAATTTTCGAAGACCTCCCATCTTCCTCATATCCTGTTCACCGCTCATGGCATGAATCACGCTTCCTGCCCCAAGAAATAAGAGCGCTTTAAAGAAAGCATGCGTCATCAGGTGAAAAATACCGGTATCATACGCTGATGCTCCTTCCGCAACAAACATATACCCGAGCTGACTTACCGTGGAATACGCCAAAACTTTTTTGATGTCTCGTTGTGTAACCGCAATCATTGCGGCAAGCAATGCAGTTGCACAACCGACAATCGTAATGATCTCGAGAGAAATGGGGGCAAGAGAATACAGAACATTTGATCGCGCCACCATGTAAACACCAGCCGTCACCATCGTTGCCGCATGAATGAGTGCGCTCACGGGTGTAGGGCCTGCCATGGCATCAGGGAGCCATGTGTACAAAGGGATTTGTGCACTCTTGCCAATTGCACCGATGAAGAGCAGCAATGTGATTGCAACAATTACTTTATCGTTGCTAATGAATGTTGAAGATGAAGAAAAAACTTTATCGAAATCAGAAGAGCCAAACGTAATGAACATGAGAAATACACCCAGTAGAAATCCGAGATCGCCGATGCGGTTCATGATAAACGCTTTATTCGCAGCAGCGGAATAGTCCCGGTTCTTCCACCAGAAACCAATGAGTAGAAACGAGCACAGCCCTACCCCTTCCCAGCCTATGAACATCATCACATAATTGCCACCCATTACAAGGAGCAGCATGAAGAAGATGAAGAGGTTCATGTAAGCGAAAAATTTTCCGAACCCTTCATCGCTGTGCATGTAACCAACCGAGTAAACATGAATAAGAAATCCCACACCCGTTACAATCATGAGCATGATGAGGGTGAGATGATCAATCCAGAAGGAAAAATCTATGCTGATATTTCCGGCAACAATCCAGTTGTAAAGTGCAATCTTCTCTGCGTCGAAGTTTCCGCTAAGTGATTGAATGAAGAGTGTTGCCACGATAAGAAATGAGATCAGCACACTTCCACAGCCAATAATTCCCGCAATGTTTTTTGAAAGTTTCGGAAATCCCAATCCATTAATGATAAATCCAAGCAACGGAATAAATGGAATCAGCGCGGCGAGTTGGTTCATTTACTTTTTGGGAAGAGGCGCAAAAGTAAGAGGGAAAATGTAAAACCGAAAAGAGGAAAAACTGAGGTTGTGTCTCAATTTGCGTCCTCTGTGGACACCTCCTTTCCTCTGCTGTAAAATTTCATTTCATCAATACATATTGATTTACCGCAGAGGTCACTAAGGGTTTCGCAGAGATATTATTCCTTAATGAGCCGGATCGTTTGAACTTCAGATCCTGTATAGCACCTCAGAAAATAAATCCCTTGCCTGAAATCGCTGATATCAATTTCAGTTTCAGCAGGGTTAAGCTCTAACGACTTCACCATAACGCCGAGCAGGTTAAAAATCTTCAGCGCATAACTTGCCGGAGCTGCGGGTTGCAGAGTTACAAGCAGCTTATCGGTGGCAGGGTTGGGGTAAATTTTGATTTTACTTTTTACCGGGATAATTTCCACGGGATTTTCCGGCTGGTCAAATTTCAGCAGTGTTAATGTGCCACCGTCTTTTGTTTTGGAAACTTTGAGCGTGTAATCACGCTGCGGCAAGGCTTGGGCACTTTCCGTCACAAACTCTCCAATGCTCGACCTAATTGCTTTGGGGCTTTTTGAAATGTGTTGTGATTGTGCCTGAACAATACAACTTGTGAGTACAACTGCGACAATTAAAATTAGTTTTTTCATGTGGTGTGATTTATTGAATTACAATTTTTGTGGTGGCAATAGTTTGGTTGGAAATTATTTTGAGTAAATACATTCCATTAGCAATTCCTTCCCTGTTGATGGTAAAACTTTCTTGACCGTGGAGTTCATCCTTTCGCAGTAATCTTCCCGACATATCAATCCATTCAAGTAAAACCGGCCCTTCATTGGGCATGGTTCCAAAAATTTGTACTGACGTCTCAGAGTGAAATGGGTTAGGATTAATTTCTAAGACCTTATGGTAGGAGCTAAAAGGTGATATAACTCCTGTAGGTTGTGAATATTTTAATGTGAGAATATCGCTACTTGTTATGGAATCAAAACTTTTCGCAGTAACATAAATATCCAACCCTTTATTAAGAGCAATTCCAATAGGAACATCAAAGCCGTTATTAGAAGAATTGTACATTGTTTCCCATTGCTTATCTCCATCAGAGTTGAACTTATCTAAATAAATGTCCGACAGATTCGCATTTGTGCCTTTTAATGCCCCTGTAAAATAAACACCTCCAATTTTATCTGATGTTATTGCGGAGAATGGTTGAGGCCAACATGCAGTGTCAATATATTTGGTCCATAGTTCCTGCCCCTGAGGTGAATATTTTCTTACAAAATATTTAAGCAAAGAATTGTCTGAAATAAATCCACATATTACCGGCGCATTGGCTGAATCTAACACTAATCCAAATGGATCCGATGGATAATAAAGAATTTGCTTATCCCAAAGGAAATTCCCGGATGAATCATACTTCACTAATGCTATTCCATGTGCATGGGTTCCGCCATCAATGTCACCAAGCAAATAAATATTTGCACTATCATCAATCAATAAATAATGAGCGTAATCCTGTCCGGGAGCCGGGTTATATCGCACATCCCATTCAAACTCCCCATTAGCTTTGAATTTTTTTATGAAATATTCACTATCAAGATTTGATCCTCCTATGTGTCCAGCTACATATATATTCCTGCATTCGTCTACAGCCACTAATGTTGGTTCTACCGTGTTACCTGCAATAAAAGTATCGTTTCTTACCTCGAAGAATTTAACATGTGTTGAGCTGTATTTTATAAGGAGAATGGCCTCGTCTTGATATACAACATAAATATTCATTGAATCATCAATTACGATAGCTCTGCCTACTCTCCCAACTGTATCAACCCATTTAAGATTTCCACCGGAATCATACTTGAGAGTAAATCCTGGTTTTGTTAAAAAAATATCACCCAAAGACCCCGTTAAATACATATTGGACTTTATATCTACTTTCATATCATTTATTCGATCCGTGTGATCATTAATGATAGACTGGTGCCAACTCAAATAACCACTATTATCCAACGCAAATGCAGTAATATCTTCTTCAGTATTTATGTTAAAAGAGATTCCTGAAATGAAACATTGACCAGAACTATCCACTAATAACTTAACTGGGTAATCGTCATTCGATTGAAAATCAAAATGATTTTCCCACACTAGTGTAGGTTGACCTTTCAGCTCATGAAAGACTGAGCAAGCCAAATACACAACTAGCAAGCTGATGATTCTTTTGAGCTCTATCATTTATAAACATCAATTTTATAGTTAACGACACCTTGAACATAGTCCTCTATATCTCCTCTTATCTGGGCAACTAAAAAGGAATAGCCGAAGTTGGGATCTTGATTATTGAAAGTAATATCACGGCATTCATCTATACTTTCGTTATTCTTAAATTTTGCCCGAACTCTTACATGTAATACATCCTGATCATAAAATACATCATTGGGAAAATGCTTTTCAACCTCGTACCACTTACCCTCTGCATCTTCATATAAAGTAGCCGAAACGACATGCACCCAACCAGCATCAATAGTGCAACCCAAAGGCGAATTTGAGGCTAGAAAATCTTCCTCAAACATATATGCAAGATGACTGTAATCATGCCCAAAACCTATTGATATCGCATTGTCTAACCAATAATTTGCCATAAAAGTATAATCTGTTGAAGCCAACCAATCTGTAATATCATTAGAAGGAAACCCAAGAGTACTGGAGCCTGTAGTACAAAATAGACAGAAATGCATTTCATTATCCTCCGTAATTTCTCTCTTATCACTACATGGATTATATCCAACATTGCAACCATAATAGACTGTCATATCCGGTCCGTCTATCCACCACATAGTTCTTGCATAAGGAAAAGCAAAATATAAAGGTGCTTGTAAGGTTGAATATTGTTGACTACCGAGTCGTTCAATCTTATATAGTCCACCCTGTCCCAAAACGAAACGCTCTCCTTCATCTTCCCAATTATTAAAATTGTTTGTATTATCACATAAGGTCAATACGTCACCATATTTTGGATTGTCTATTCCATAGTAATCCCGATCTAAAATAGGGTGTATTAATTTCCTAATTGCATAATCAGATCCAAAGTTTTTCCAATCATAGTAATTCGAGCCCGATAACTTGGATAACTTTGCATAACTGCCCAAACTTTCTAAATCGTCCACAAAATTTGCATCTTCAACATTAAAACAATCGTCGTTACTGGTCAATCCGTTGTAACCAATTTCTATGCTGATTTCTTGATTACCTGTGCCTTGACCAAGGTTCTGCTCAACTCCACCTAGAGATGCTGGTGAACAAACTTCACATTCAAGATATTCCTCACCATAACTTTTTGCCGTACAATTTAAAATAGTAACAGGCAACACATTTGGTGTTCTGCGATCCTGAAAAAATGGCAATGGATTTCCAAGAACAATCCAGTATGCTACCACGTCATTTCCTCTTGTTATAGTAGGTCCGCTACAGTTAACACAGGGCGCGGGATAATCTTCCTCAGTATGAGCGTATCCAATTTTTGCATCATCCATTTCTTTGTTTGCGGAATCCGTTAGATGGAAATTAGGAACTATGATGTTTGGCTGAAGTGTAAAGCCGCGATAATTCAATGCACTAATAATTTTTCCTACATGGTCTTTGCCTGCGGCTAAGTGATAGAGGTCTTCAAGTGTTTCATTCATGCGGGCCTTAATATCAATTCCTGAATCAAGTCCCGCTTCAAACAGCTCGCTAAAGTAAATGTGCCAATAATCGTCCACACATCTCCTCGCATAAGCATTCACAATATTTTTTACCGTATCTACCTGGGACACATCAGTTAAGCCGATGGCAAGGAATCCAAGATATTTCTCGATCTGCAAATTGTTTTTGTCGGCCTGGTTGTATTTTAAAATGGCATACCAGTCCTGATCCCATTCATTCGTTACCATTCCTCCGAGATAAATATTCGCCATGTCATCAATATACATGCTGCTGGTTTGGTCGTAGAGACTTGCAACACCATCATAGCGTTCATCCCAGTTCAAAGTTCCATCATCGGCAAAGCAAAGGGTGAGATAATCCATGTCAGAAGAAGTACCAATGCTGCCGGATGTGACCACGATGTCACCCGCTACATCAATGCAAAGCTGCGTTGCCATGTCGGTGCTGCCCGCAGGTCCGTCATAGCGCTCAGTCCAGTTTACGCTGCCGTCAGAATTGTAACGAATGGTAGCGAGGTCAAGATTGCTCGTGCTTCCTTCGCTCGAGCCAGAGACGTACACACTCAGGTTTTTTGCCACAGCAACAGACTTCCCTTGGTCATCGCCACCTGCCGGTCCATTGTATGTACTTGCCCATTGCTGCGTGCCTGAAGAATTATATTTAATCGTAACGAAGTTGATGTTGGTGCTGCTCGCGTAGGTGAGACCCGTAACATACACATTGCCGAGCGAATCAAGTGCAATGGAATTTCCTTCATCAACAAGGTCAGCAGAGCCGTTGTATTTTTTCAGCCATTGCTGAGTACCGGCAGAATTGTATTTGATAGTTGTAGCATCTCTCTGCGCTGAAGTGTTGGTTGTAAAACCCACCACATAGACATTTCCGGCAGTATCAACTTTCACCATCCTTCCTGCGTCCGCATCGTCGCTTGAACCATTTTTCCGTACCGACCATAGTTTAGTTCCGCCGGAGTTGTACTTGATGGTGAGAATGTCGTAGCCCGCACTTGTTCCCTCACTTTCTCCGGTTACATACACGTTGCTGCTGCGATCACATGTAATACTTAGTACATGATCATCATCACTCGCTGTCCCGTTTTGAGTTTTCGCCCAAACCAGATCACCGCTTGAATCATACTTACGAATCTCATAGTCATCCCCATTACTTGACGTTGCCACAGAACCCGCAACGATTACGTTTGCGTCTTCATCGAGCGCAATGGCATTGATATAGTTTGCTCCGTTCACTCCACCATAATATGTTTCACTCCATACCAAATCTCCATTCAAATCATATTTAAGGATGAGCCAGTTGGTGTGTCCTAGCGAGTCTATCTTGGTACCTCCAACATATACATTACCGGCGTAGTCAGCGATCACTTGGGCATCAATACGGTTGCTTCCGGGAGGGTAATAGGAATCCCATTCAAGATTGGGTTGTGCTGAGGAAAACGAAGAGGAAAACATTGCTGCAATAAGAATCAACAATAGAAATAATAAGCTCTTTGAGCTGTGTGTGGCGTAATACATAAGGGGGTGTGTTAAGGAAAGTAAATGTAATAATTATTCCTCACTCCCAAATCTGCGATTACAACACTAATTTCTTTTTTATCTCCTCCACAACTTCCGGATTTAGCAACGTAGAAATATCACCCACCTGTTCCGGAAATCCTTCTGCAATTTTTCTCAATACACGTCGCATGATTTTTCCACTGCGTGTTTTCGGCAATCCGCTCACCACGAAAATTTTTTCCGGCTTTGCAATGGGGCCAATGATCCCTGAAACTTTTTGAATCACTTCTTTTTCCAGCACTTTATCGTCATCAATATCTCTTGTGCAAATCACAAAGGCAATGATCGCCTCGCCTTTAATGTCATGAGGAATTGCTACCACTGCGCTCTCGGCAACATCAGGATGTTCGTTGATTGCATTCTCCACTTCCGCCGTTCCGATTCTGTGTCCGGAAACTTTAATCACATCATCTACCCTTCCCGTGATCCGGTAAAAACCATTTTCATCTCTCCGGCAGCCATCACCGGTGAAATACATTCCGCGGTACGTTGAGAAATATGTTTGCACAAAGCGATCATGGTCTCTGTAAACTGTTCGTGCCTGACCCGGCCATGAGTGAGCAATGCAAAGATTTCCTTCAGCAACCATGTCATTTTGTATCACTCCATTATTGTCCACGATCACGGGCTTCACGCCGAAAAAAGGTAACGTCGCAAATGAAGGTTTTGTCGCTGTAACTCCTGCAAGAGACGTAATCAGAATTCCACCTGTCTCTGTTTGCCACCACGTGTCAACTATAGGACAGCGTTCCTTGCCGATATTTTTGAAATACCATTCCCATGCTTCTTCATTGATGGGTTCACCAACCGTTCCAAGTGTGTGAAGCGAATCCAAACTTGCCCCGATCAGATGTTTTATGCCTTGTGCCTGGAAACTTCTTATGGCTGTAGGAGCTGTATAAAAGATATTGACGTTGTATTTATCAATGATGCTCCACCACCTGCTCCAGTCAGGATGAGCGGGAACTCCTTCATACATTAATGTCGTGGCACCATTTAAAAGCGGCCCATACACTACATAACTATGGCCCGTTATCCATCCAATGTCGGCTGTGCACCAATAGACATCCCGCTCATGGTATTGAAACACGTTGAGAAAAGTATAGCCGGCGTAAACCATATAACCGGCCGTTGTATGAACCACACCTTTTGGTCTTCCCGTAGAACCTGATGTGTAGAGAATAAAGAGCGGATCTTCAGCATCCATTATCTCAGCCGAATGTTGATCACTGCTATTATTCATGAGTTGATCCCATGAGAGGTCTCTTCCCACTACGATATTAATTTCCGTGTTCGACCTTCTGAAGACAATTACATTTTTGATGGAAGGGCAATCTTTAAGTGCTTCATCTGCCATATTCTTCAGTGGCACCAATTTTTCTCCGCGGTAAAATCCATCTGCAGTTATGAGCAACTTACATTCTGCATCCTGGATTCTTCCTTGCAATGAATGCGATGAAAACCCGCCGAACACAACCGAGTGAATGGCTCCGATACGCGCACAGGCAAGCATGGCAATAGCCAGTTCAGGGATCATCGGCATGTAGATGCAAACTGTATCACCCTTATTGATGTTGAGTTGCCGCAACACATTTGAAAACCTACACACTTCACGATACAACTCGCGGTATGTGAGCGAGCGACCTTCTTCATCGGGATGATTGGGTTCCCAGATGATGGCAGTCTTTTCGCCGAGTGATTTTAAATGCACATCAAGACAGTTCTCTGACAGGTTCAGTTTCGCACCTTCAAACCATTTGTAATCTGCATGCTCAAAGCCTCCTGAATAAACGCGTTGCCATTTTTCTTTCCAGTGAAATCCTTGAGCTATCTCCGCCCAAAAATTTTGAGTATCACTAATACTGCGATGGTATTCGCGCTTGTATTCTTCATAAGAGGTGATGCGGGAAATCATAGAGGTGATGAAAATAGAGAATCGAAAATAGAAAATAGTAGAAAGGAAGACTTGTAAGTTCCAAACCTTCACTCGCATGTCAGGCGGGGAATTGCAAGGCAAGAATCTTAAATCGAAATCTTAAATCTTAATTCAAAATGTTGAACTTTGGCCAACTAAAAAATTTACCGCACCCATGAAATCATTTTTGCATTTCATTACCATCACCAAGCTATTAGTTGCCGTCACCTGCTATGCTGCTTTTGCACAGGAAGAAATGACACTTCCTGAAACGGATATTTACCTGCTCGACATCTCCACTGACAAAAAAGGATATCTCGTTTTTGAAAACCCCGCACTCATCACGAAAAATGAGGGCTATGATAATGAGCCCTGGTGGTATCCCGATGGGAGTGCATTTTTATACGCTGCAGTGCGTGACACGACTTCCAGAAATGACACCTTAAGATCTGACATTTATAAATACACCTTGAGCGATCAGAAAATTACCGCCATCATCCGCACCCCGAAAACCGCTGAATTTTCTCCCATGGTTCCTCCAAATAAAGTAGGAATATCAGTGGTAAGAGTTTTGGAAGACGATACCACACAAATGCTTGAGCGCTGCATGGATAAGCTGGATGAATGCGAGCCGCTCTTTCCAAAAATTAAGAAGGTCGGCTATTACATGTGGATTGATGCAAACCGTGCACTGCTTTACATTGTGGGTGATCCGGCGATATTGGTGGTTGCTAATTCTTCAACCGGAAAAGTAGATACGGTAGCAGAAGACGTAGGACGATGCCTGCAAAAGTTGCCCGGAAAAAATTTACAGATCGCATTCGTTGACAAAGGTTCAAACCCATGGACGATAAAACTGTATGACGGAAAAAGCGGAAAAGTATCAGGCGTGGTACCAACACTCGAAGACCAGGAAGATTTTTGCTTCATGCCCGATGGAAGCTTGCTGATGGGCAGCGGATCAAAATTGTATCACTACGTTCCACCGGTGGCTTTAGCAACCACGGCGCGCTCGCAATCAAGTCACTCCACAACTACTACAGGAAAAGGTGCGGCAAATTCCAAGAATGCTAGCAACGCACAGCCGGAAAAACCCCAGGATAAAAAACCCAAGAAGAAAAATGATACCGGACCATGGGAAGAGGTAGCCGACTTCGATGGAACTCCTGTTTACCAATTTTATCGCTTGGCCGTAAGCCCGAAAGGAAATAAATTAGCCTTAGTCACTTATCTCGAAGAAAAGCCTGAATAATCTTTGATCTTACTTCTTAAGTCGCACCAATGGCTGTCAGCAGAAAAAAAATCGAAGAGTTCATTCGTAAGGCGCAGGCACCCCATATAATTCCGGGCATTCATAATTATTGCGACCGCTGGTGCGAACGTTGTGCATTTCAAATGCGATGCAATGTCGGAATCGCAGAAGCAGAGCGTGCAAAAAGAATGGGTGACAATGATGATCCGGATGCAGAACTGGAAGAAACACTCAGAGAGGTTCATGAAAATTTTGAAATGACGGTGGAGATGCTGAAGATGGATGCAGAAAGATTTGACATTGACCTTGAAACCATCCAGGAAGATGAAGAGATGAACAGAAGCTTTGAAGCGCGGAGAGCACGTGAGGAAGAATTCGTCAATGGCAGTGAAGTGAAAATACTCGCTCATGACTACGGAATGAAGGTTCATGAGTGGATCAAAACTGAGAAAGAAATTTTCAGAGGCAAAGGAGAAGAGCTTTCCAGTCACCTCTTAATGGGAATCAGCAATGAGCAGGAAGCAATGCAGGCGGTGAATGAAATGAAAGACGCCATTGAAACAATCCAGTGGTTTGAATTTTTTATCGAAGTAAAATTTTCCCGCGCTCTCTCCGGGTTGTTCGACATGATAGAAGAGAAAGAGGAAGAAGAAATTCAAAGCGATTATAACGGCTCCGCGAAAGCAGCTTTGCTTGCAATCGAAAGAAGCATCACAGCCTGGGAAGGCATGATGCAACATTTTCCTGACAGAGCCGATGACTTGCTTGATTTCGTAGCACTCCTTTCAAGAGTAAGAACTGCAGGCAATGAAAAATTTCCTGTTGCCATGAAATTTATTCGCCCGGGTTTTGATGAAGTGAATATGTAAAGCAGGTCCTTCAAATTAGCAGCAGTCACTCAATCTCTCAGGATGATTTATAAAATGACAATCATCAGACAAAAAAATGACTGAAATGAATTTGCAACATCAGCAATCACTTATATTTTTACCCGCAAGTTTTTTTTGAATAGAAAAGCTTGCGTAACGATCGCCTCCTCACAGATCAGTATTTTTTTTCACCAAAAATTTTTTTAAGAATGCACCACTTTACAAAAGTTATTACGCTACTCTTCATTTTTAGTACAACAGTATTAAAAGCTCAGCAAACAAATTATTGCGGGACAACTGAAAAAGAGAATGCACTGCGTGAAAGCCATCCTGAAATACTGATAGAGGAGCAGAAGCTTGATCAGTTTGTAAAGGATTGGATCTCTGCAAATCCCGGTAACCTTCGCGATGAGCAATGGTATGTCATTCCTATCGTGTTTCACATCATTCATGATTACGGCGTTGAAAACATCAGCGATGCACAGATTCGTGATGCTGTGGACATCTTAAATGAAGATTATCAATTGCGCAATGCCGATACTACGGCTATTGTTTCTTCTTTCCAGGATGTAAAGGGTAAAGTAAATGTGGAGTTTCGACTTGCAAACAAAACACCGGGTGGTCAATGTACCAATGGTATTAACCACATTCATTCATTGTCCACCAATATTGGCGATGATGGATCTAAGCTTGATGATTGGCCAAGGAACATGTACCTCAATGTTTGGACGGTGAAAACTATGGCCGATGGCGTCGCAGGATATGCTTACCTCCCCGGTTCCGTGGCCGCCCCATGGGGATCACCTTACGATGGTGTTATCATTCTTAACGACTATGTTGGAAGCATCGGCACCTCTTCTGTTGGTCACTCGCGGGCACTCACTCACGAGGTTGGTCATTCAATGAATCTTGAGCATACATGGGGTGCTTCCAACCAGCCCGGTGTTGCATGCGGAGATGATGGTGTAGAGGATACTCCGGAAACCAAAGGATGGTTTATCTGTAACCTGAATGGCTCTACCTGCAATCCGCCAATAATTGAAAACGTGCAGAACTATATGGAGTATGCATATTGTTCAAAAATGTTTACCCAGGGACAAGTTGACGTAATGCACGGAACACTCAACTCCACCGCTTCATCGCGTAATAACCTCTGGAATAATTCTAACCTTATTGCTACCGGCACTGAAGATTTAACAGAACCACTGTGTACCCCGCGAATAGATTTTTATGCTTCAAGCTATATGATCTGTGTGGGCGGGGGAATCACTTTTCACGATGTATCCTGGAGTGGGGAAGAAGACAGCAGGACCTGGACATTCCAGGATGGCAATCCTGCAACCTCCACTATTGAAGCGCCGATAGTTACTTTTTCTTCACCGGGATGGAAGACAGTTACCTTAACCGGAACCAATGCAGCCGGCTCAAGCACTGAGACCCGTGAGAAATACATTTTTGTTAGCGACGGTTCAACGTCACAATATGGACCTGGTTACTGGGAAAACTTCGAAGACCAAAATATTTTTTCAAACGACTGGATCGTACAGAATCCTGAAGGCAATGCTGCAGAATGGATGCGTACTGCGAATGCGGGCTACAACAGTTCTTCAAGTGCATCGCTGAATAATTTTAAAAACATGAATGGTGATAAGGACAATCTCATCACCCCATCATTAGACTTGAGTGCAGGTGGAACGATGTACCTGAATTTTAAATACACCTCTGCTTCTGCTACCAACCACGTGAGCGGAATAAATGATGCTCTCAAAATTTATTCTTCAACAGACTGCGGTAAAACGTGGAGCTTGCGGGCAACTATTTCTGCTGTGGAGTTAGCACCTGCCGGTTGTTTCAGCACCAGCTATTCACCTTCAGCCGCATCACAATGGAAGTATAAATCAATTGTTATTCCATCTGCTGTGTTGCATGAAAATGTCCGGTTCAAATTTGAGTACAGCACCAATGGTTCGGGAAATAATATGTACCTCGACGATGTGAACATCGGCTTGCATCCTGTCGGTGTTAATGATCCCGATGCTGCAACTTTTACGTTAAATGTTTTCCCAAACCCTCTTGCAGAAAATTCTGTTGTGGTATTGCAACAGCATCTTTCAGGAAAGGTGAACGTGAGAGTGGTTGATCTCATGGGCAGAACGATTACCACTCTGCACGATGGATTTCTCGGTGAAGGAACTCACACATTTAATTTGAACGCTTCAGATCTTGGCCATTCTGGACTTTACTTCTTGGTGGCTGATGACGGAGTGACAATCAATCGCCAAAAGATTACGGTGCAATAAAATAAAATTTCAAAATCAGACTTTAAACCAGCGCAGGTGCAACTTGTGCTGGTTTTTTTTATGACTATCTACCCTCAGAATTTATTTGTTCAGTGCTTCCGCTTTTTCAAATTCTTCGCGGCTGAAAGGAACGTTCAACTGCAACCAGATCACTCTCGAGTACCTGAAGAATAGCGGGAACATCAGCAGGAGGAGAACTGCATTTCCGAATACAACAAGGTAGAGATGAAATCCGAACAGCAGCCAGATCAATGCAACGTTGATTCCTGAAAACAAAATGGTCAACCCATACGACATATACATTGCTCCCCAGTAAAAACCGGTTTCAAGAACGTAAGGCTGACCACAAACAGGACAACTCTGCGGCATGTCGCTCAGCTTGCTCAGTGCATAAGGATTTTTATTCACGAACATATCCCCATGATGGCAATGAGGGCACTTCATGTTGATGAACGCGTAGAGATGAGATTGTTTTTGTAGTGGCATTGCAGGGCGAAGTACGGCAGAATTTGTTTGCCCCAGGGAAGAGAATTCGTAAGGCAGAAGAAAGAAAGAAAGCTCTTTCAATACCGATTACTGAAACACTATTTTTTCAGATCCGGATTGCAAGCCCGATTGCCAGTGAAGAACATAAACTCCGGATGGGAGATGAGGAAGTGTCAACTCATAATTCGACATCGCTTGTGGGATAATTCTTTTTTCTGAAACAATTCTTCCGTTCATATCTTCAATGAAAAAAGAAACCTCTTCATGAGCTGTGGGTAAATTCAAATTGATACTTGAAGATGCTGGTTGCGGAAAGAGCGAAAATAAATTGGACGATGGTGTTGTAATTCCTGTTGCGCCTGAACTCGTGTGAATGATTGTTCCCGACCACCCAATTGCCCAACCCTCACCAGAAGGATTGATTTGAATGCTGTATAAGTATTCGTTTGTCCCTGAATTTTGCGGAGTCCAGTTATTTCCACCGTCATTCGTGGAAATGATCACTCCATTCGCACCGGTGGCGATGCCGTGTAATGCATCGGTGAAAAAGATATCATACAAATCTGTTGAAACGCCCGATGTAATCAGGATCCAATTATTTCCTCCGTCAGTTGTTTTTAAAAGTTGGCCATTGGAGCAAGCTGCCCATCCGTTTTGAGCATCGAAAAAAAATAATCCTTCCACCCAATCAAATACACCCACTGTTTGTGTGCTCCAGCTCGAACCGCCGTTCGTGCTGTGAATTATCAAACCATCATAGCCCGCAGCCCATCCGTTATTTTCATCTGTAAACCATATAGACGATAACTCAGGATTCGAAATTTGTGTTTGATCGCTAAAGTAAATTCCGGCATTCGCCGTGTTTTCAATTACAGCATTCACACCGGTAATCCATCCTGTTGAAGCATCTATGAAAAAGACATCACGAAATTCTTCCGTTGTGCCGATTGACAACGATGTCCAGTTATCTCCGCCATCTGATGTATGAAGTATGGTTCCGTTGTGCCCCACGATCCAACCTTCGTTTTCATTTATCATGTCAATGGCGCGGAGCCACTCATTAGTACCTGCGGTTTGTGTGTACCAATTATTTCCGCCATCCATTGTATGCAGGATGGTGCCTCCGTTACCTACCACCCAACCGATTGAATCATTGATAAAAGTCACTTCACTCAAAAGCGCACTCGTACCCGAGACCTGCGGAGACCATGCCTGTGCAAAAGCTTGCGATCCAAAACACGAGAGGAAAATAATGACCGTGATACTTCTTAGTGAAGCTAATTTCATATTGTGGATTTGATAAGCGATGATTTTATTCTTGCATTGAATAAGACAAAGCTACCCGCTAATCAAAGGGAAGAAAAGTTAAAAAATCATAAAAATAATTTGCAAGTAATCAATCGTTCACCGCTGCCTAACAAACTGCAACATCTCCATTCCTTTTTCCCAAATCAGTTCAATGGTGTGATCGGCGAGGACGTCGACCACGGATAGATTTTTTATCTGTCAATGCAAAAAATGGAAACTGATTCAGCGTTAGTTGAATAAATCTTTAGTAAATATAAACCACTTGGCAGCGTTGAGACATTAATATTAAAAGCTTTATTTTGATGAATTGAAACATTTTTAGACATAAGCTCTCTTCCTGTAAGATCAACTATTTTATAACTCTCTGCATCGAGGTTTGATTGAACTGATAATTCTGAACTTGCTGGATTGGGATAAACTCGAATTTGCTGACTCTCGATTTTATTCTCTGAATTCCGGTGTTCAAAGTAAGAGCAGTCATCCATTGAAAAATTAGTATTGATTAACTTCATAAGGAAGACATCAGTATATGTATTGTTATCATACGGATAATCATTATGATAATCCACGCTCATGTGATCAAAACAATTACAATTAAGGTCCATCCCACCGTAAACGTCATCGCTATATCCGGTGAAGGAAATATACAACTCCCTATTTGGCCCAAAGTCAATATATGGTCCGTAAGCAAGTACATCGGTCCAGCGTTCATCAAACTCACCGCCTATAAATGTCGAGAAGGGAAATGTTTGAGTATCGGAACAATCAATGTCTTCCAATATGGCAACAAATGCATCATAGTTACCTCCTCCTGTCCCATCGTCGTTAATTTTATTATCCATTGATGGGTTATCGGGTGGAGCGTGCCATTCTTCACTATTTGTATATCCAGCTATAGCTACATATGCTTTTTCGCTATTATCATCATAAAACCATTTAATGTCATTCGGCAAATCCATTTTTTGACCTCCAAAATATGTTAACCAAGCAGGAGTTCCATCAGTGGAACCCACCGGAATTTTTGCAACATAGCCATCCATTTGGCCTTCAATACCATATTGATATATGTAACCTGAGCATACAACTTTAAAAGTGCTTTCATCTGATCTTGTATAACCTGTAGCAAAAAGATTGTTTTGATCATCTAATGCCAATTGCCGCCCGTGTTCTTCATCATCACCTCCAATATAGGTGCTATATACTACGGTTAAATCACCATTAACGTCAACTTTCCATTTCCCGATGAATGCATCCGTTCCAGCATAGCTATGGTCCCAAGCATCTGAAGTTGCTATTCCTTGATTACTTTCCGTAGTGCCCGACAAAACAATATAAGTATCATCACCATCACCATAGACTTTTATACTGTGACATCTATCTTGACCATTTGGCGGGTTTATACCACTTACATAGTTTACGTTATAGAAAGAGAAAAGCACTACATCTTTCAGGCACTCATCCATTGCAGCAAAGAATCCGTCACCATCATCTCCAGGCAGAGCAGCCGGATCTGTTGAACCAGAAGGCATATTAAGCTTGCTTTCGGTGTATCCACAAAAATATATGTTGTCACCATATGATGTAATTGAAAGTATCTCATCAACTGCGTCTTTTCCGTCAACAGATCCGCCAAAAAAGGTCCAACCTTCAATCGAGCCGGTTTCACAATCAAGCCGGGCAATAAATGCTTCCTTATCACTATGATTATAATCCTGATATATACCCTGGTTACATCCTCCACAATCTGAAGCTTGATTGGCATTATTATTCATTGTCCCCCCTATAAAAAGTTTGGGAACATCATCAATATAGTGCAAGGTCATGCAATATCCGTAGTCGTAATCTTCATCATCATCGCTTCCTAAATAAGTCACCCATTTTAAAGAACCACAAATCTCTGCCACTGGCCACTGCGATGCGTAATAACAGGCGACAAAAACATCACCACCGTCATTACCGATGTCCATGCTTGTAATCCCACAGATCATAAAGTCATTACCTTTAACAGTACTGTAAGTTCTGCCAATAACATAAATGAATTCTGGTTCTTCATTAGCATTCTGCTGAACCAATACCTGTTCTGCTTGTTCATTGTAATATGCATCTGTGGTATTTGATCCGTCATTATCCGGGTCCAGAGTGATGCACCAGTCAATTCTATCGTAACTGTTTTGTCCGTAAGTGAGATGAATTAAAAGAACAAATGCAAAGAGCAGTAGAATTTTCAGTTTTGTTTTCATCGTTATTTGAATTTAAGGATGAGAAAATTATAGGGGGACTAATTTTTTTTTAAATTCTAACTGATGGTTGTCTTCTTACTCTTTCACGAATTTTGAAACCTTAATTTCTCCAGTCTTGGTGTTAATTTCCTCGAGCACATAAATACCGGAACGTAGACTTTTGGTATTAATCTCAATCGTCGTATTATAGAAACTTACCGGTAAGTAAATTATTCTACCACTCATATCATATAACTTAATTCTCACCTCATTAAAGGTCATCTGAAGGTCGGCGTAAAGCGTTTCATTTACCGGGTTTGGAAATATTGAAACAGAGCTTGCAATCGCAGAAGAAATTTGAGTACCAACATGTACTCCCAATTTTACTATCCAATAATCATCATTTCCATGTGAGTTGGAAATGTCTCCATCGCTTGAGTGCGTCACTCCTGCAACAATAAATCCATCATCAGCTGTTTGCTGAATACAATATGCATCATCTTGACTGCTTCCACCTAACGATTTTTGCCATTCAAGATTTCCTGTAGAATCTAATTTTGATACCCAGTAGTCGTGTAATCCATTATTTTCTGAAACATCTCCATCATCAGAAATAGACGAGCCGGTAACGATGAAACCGTCTCCTTTAGTTAGACTAATATAATTCGCCATATCACCATCTGTTCCTCCCAAACATTTTTGCCAGGTTAGATTTCCATTACTGTCAAGTTTAATAATCCAATAGTCAGCGCTTCCATTGTTTCCGGAAACATCGCCGTCAACTGAACCGGTCCATCCTGCGATAATGAAATTTCCATAAGGAGTTTGCAAACCCGAGTGCCCGTACTCCACATAAGTCCCGCCAAAGCACTTTTGCCAAACTAACCCTCCATTTAAATCAAGCTTCACAACCCAAAAGTCATCATCTCCATGATTACCGGTAACATCACCATCATTTGAACGGCTTGCGCCGGTAACTAAGTATCCGCCATCCATGGTTTGCTGGATAGAATGCGCATCATCTTCATTGCTTCCTCCGAATGATTTTTGCCAGATGAGATTTCCAATGGAGTCGAGTTTGATTATCCAGAAATCATGATTGCCATGATTTCCGGTAACGTCAGAATCATTTGAATTTGACCATCCGGCAACGATAAATCCTCCATCATTTGTCTGTTGAATTGAATATGCTTCTTCGTCACCAGAACCTCCAAATGATTTTTGCCATACGAGATTTCCTGCGGAATCCAAGTTCACAATCCAGTAGTCGTCATTACCATGATTGCCTGTTACGTCTCCATCATTGGAGTTAGAATGTCCGGCAACAATAAAACCACCATTGTTAGTTTGCTGAATGCATCTTGCTTCATCCCAGGTGCTTCCTCCAAAAGATTTTTCCCATATAATATCTCCTGCCGTATCAATCTTAACGATCCAGACATCGTTGCCTCCAAAGCTTTGTGAAACATCACCGTCTGAAGAAACACTTCGCCCTGCAACAATAAAGCCGCCATCGGTGGTTTGTTGAATTGAATTTGCTTCGTCACCAGAACTGCCTCCTAAACATTTTTGCCATTGGATGTATGGTTGATCCTGGGCTCGCAGGCTTGAGATGGAAAGGAGAAAAATAAATGTGGCGTAGAAGATGTTTTTCATTCGGAGATTGTACTTAACGAAGATAGTAATTTTTTTTTGCAGCGTCAAGTTCGCGCACGCCTAGCCTGTCGGCGCTAATACTCGAACATCTCACCGCTGCAAAACAACCGGCACCATCTCCATTCCTTTTTCCGAAATCACTTTCACGAAGTACATTCCATTAGTGTGCGATGAAACATCGAGAGAAATCTGAGATGCATTCTTTACATCTGACGAAATCATTTCTTCTCCCAAAACATTCACCACAGAAACCTGCGTTGCATGCTGTGAAGAAGGAATAAAGACATTCACCATTCCATTCGTTGGATTTGGAAATACAACGAGATTGTCAGATGAACCCGGAACCTCAGTGTTGAGCGGAGTGCTCGAGATGTTGATGTCATCCACGTACAAATTATTTCCGTGATCTGAAATGGCGATGAATCGAATAAGCAACTTGGAGAAATTACTGTAGCTCGTGAGGTCCATGGTTTCATACTTCCAGTCCGCAGGAACCGGAAGATACGGTGGTGTTTGAATCGGTACGCTTGCAAGACTATCACCGCCCTTATAAAACAGATCAGTCCAGGTGTAACCGCAGTCGGTGGAGATTTGCACACGCAATGTGTCAGCTCGCTGCGGACCGTGGTTGGCATGCGCCCAGTCGAATTGGAAGTAAATAGGAATCACTCCTCCTGTGAAATCGAGATAGGGAGTCGTGAGCACATCCGTTCCATACACAACATCATGGAAGTTTGCTTTCGCGCTGTAGATGGAATTTCCAAAACCACCGGCAGGAATTGTGTCAGACCATAGGTGGTTGTCATTATCAATGGTCCAACCTACTGGCGGCATCAGGCTCGATTCAAATCCTTCCTGGAAGGGTAATGGAATTCCTGCTGACACAGAGTTGAACGTGACGGTATCAGCGTCGTTCACTAAGTTGTTATCAGCAATGCCATTGGGATTTGCAGTGGTGACAGCAAGTGTGTGAAGTCCGGCAGTGGGGACATTGGTAGCAGGTAACGTCACACTTGCATAACCATTCGGTGGAATAATAACATTCCATGTACTTACATTCGGCAATCCACCATCAATCGTATAGCTCACTTCAAATGAATTGACCTGTGCGCTTCCGAAATTTTTCACCTTCACTATCGGTGCAACCTCTTCCGTGCACACTTCAGCAGTGGGCCAATTCACGTGCGTGACTCCAACATCATTCACGAATTGAACATAGTAGTACAGATCTGATTCCCACAATCCTCGCCCGTATGTTGCTGCTCTTAATTTTCCTGCGGATTCATTTATTTCAAGTTCATGCACCATTACGTTGGGCAAACCGGTCATGTAAGGAATCCAATCCGTTAAATTATTATCGCGATAGAAAACTCCGATGTCAGTACCAATGTAAATTCCATCAGGACTGTCATGTTCATACACGAGAGTGTTCACCGGAACATTGGGCAACGTTCCTGAAACATTCGTCCATGTAACGCCACCATCTTCAGAATGAAAAACTTTATTGCCATCGGAGTATCCGCTGAATGCCACCCACAAACTGAGTGGATCATTGTTGTTGATGGCGATGTAATTCATTCCCACAGTGCCAACAGGAAGAGTCCCTGTAACATCCGTCCACGAGCTGCCCCCATCTGAAGAACGTTTGATTTTGTTGAGAGCACATGCATAGACATAGTTGTTGTCAGAGATCGCCACCTCGATCCAGAAACAACTGTTGCCAAGATTTGCATTGAGCGTGTTCCAACTGTTGCCTCCGTTGGTGGTTTTATAAACTTCATACGTCCCGCCATAATACAATGTGTTGTGATCAACCGGATCAATGATGTAGGGTGTTATCCAGTCACCACCAGCCGGGGCGATCCATGAAAATGTTGCGCCGCCATTGATCGTTTTTTCCAATCCACCGTATTGCGATTCTATGTAGGCGATGTTCTCGTCGGTGTAGTCAACACGTGTTCCCATTCCATCTGCGCCATATACCTGGGTCCATGTTGTACCGTCCCATTTGTTGCTTCCGTTATCCTGCCATCCTGAATACACTACATCAGGATTTGTTTCGGAAGAGCTCATACGATATACCTGCGCTACCATTAGTCCGTTGCTCATGTCAGTCCAGTTTTGTCCGAAGTCAGTGGATTTAAAAATGCCACCATCGTTACCTGAGAAAATCACATCGGAGCTTCCGGGCTGAAAGCGTACACAATGCCCGTCGGCATGAACATACTGGGGATCAGTATAAGGAGCATACTGTGAAACTCCTGTCCAACTGGTGCCACCATTGTTCGATACACATGTTGAAACTCCTCCGGCTATCAGGTAATCTTCATCAGCCGAGGAAACATCAAAATCGGAATCATAATATCCATAAAAGCCAGCAGGTGGTGGTGTCTTATTAGCCCATGTAGCGCCACCATCATCTGAACGCTTTAACTTGGATCCGTACTCACTTAAAATATAGATCACATGAGAGTTTGCATCTGAGGTTTCAATGGAAATTCTTCCCTGGTCCATGACATTATCTGAAAGAAGGCTCCACGTTGCTCCGCCATCAGTAGATCGCAAAACGTCTTTATTTCCTGCGCTATAAACTGTATCAGCATTCGCAGTGTTGAATGCGAAATCGTAACAATGAGTTGTATCAACGAGTGTCCATGAAACACCTGCATCGCTGGTGTAATAAATTCCTGCTCGTGTCGCCGCAAGCAGAACATTGTGATTGTTCGGACTAATGACGAGCCGCTGAATAATTTCATTGAACTCCTGCTCATAACTCAATCCGGTCGGTGACCATGTGCCACCAGCGTCAGTAGATTTAAAAACGCCTGCCGTGTACACGCCACCCCAGAAATCAGCATCGCTTTGCCAGTAAAGAGGGTATCCATACCCATCACCGGTGGCTGCATAAATTGTGTTGGTGTTGACGGGATCAATTGCCACGTCAGCAATGCTTGTAACAGGAAGAAAATCTGAAAGTGGCTGCCAGCTTCCGTTGGTGGTGCTTTTCCAAACACCGCCGCCTGCTGTTCCGAGATAAATAATCTGGTTGTTGTTTGGATCGAAGCGCACCGCATTTATTCTTCCCGCACCTCCCCCATTCCCCGGCACCACTGCATCACCAATCAGCTGCCAGTTTGAATTGCGCAGTGTATTCATTTCAGGATGCACTTGCCTGTACTTCGCGAATTCTTTGGCCTTGATTGAAGGGTCAGGAAGATTTCCTGTTGGAAATGTTCGCTGCTCCATCAGCCATTCCCAGCGATGGAATTTTTCGAGGAAACCATCTTCGTATTCCTCGTCTCCTTTCTCGGTAATATTCCGTTGTGGTTGTTTGCTTCGCTTCAGTTCTTTTTTACTGTATTGTTTGTAGAACTGATCACGAATTGTATAAAAGTTTTTCTGTTGTGTGGTGGTGGATGGATTTTGCTGTTGTGCACTTACAGAAAAAGTAATGGCGCAAAGAAGAAGGAGGATGTATTTCATGAGGAGAAGTTTGTTGTATCAATGTTACGACAATAATAAAAGCAGGCAAAAAAATTACTTGTGAAATCTCTCACAGGAATTTGTTACAGGCCAAATTCAATGCATCCTACTTTGACGCAAGCATCAACTGTGCAATGTATTTAACAGGCGCACTGCCATAACTCAAAAACTGCTCGTGAAAATTTTTCAAACTGAACTGATCGCCTTGCTTCTTCATGATAGCATTCCGCAACGAAAGAATTTCAGATGAGCCGGTGAAGTAACAGCAAAGCTGTACTTGCGAAATAGTTGCACGATGATATTTCTCTTCAATCTGCGCACCTTCCTGGAATGCTTCATTCTTCAGAAGTTTCACAACGTCGTCCTCTGAGTAGTTGAGACATTGAATTCCGTAGTCAATAATCACGTTGCAGCATTCACGTAACGCCCACTTGTAGTACATGAGCCACATTTCAGGCGCATTATTTCCCCATCCGTTTTCAAGCATCATGCGCTCGCCATAGACTGCCCATCCTTCAATCATCGCATTGTTCCCAAACACACTCTTTACAATACTCGGTGAGCGATTGCTGTACTCGAGCTGTATCAAATGACCGGGCACCGCTTCGTGGATGGAAAGAACCTGAAGCAGGTAATAGTTTTGTTCTCTTAATTGACTGATCGCTTTATCGCGTGGCATCGCTGTGAGGTCACTCACGTTGTAATAGTAATCACTGTGCGACTCATACGGGCCGGGTGATGTGGCAGAGGCGAGGGATGTTCCGCTCATGTACGCCGGCATTTCTCTTACCACGATCTTTTGAGATGCATCGGGTGAAAGAAGATTTTTGTCTACGATAAACTTTTGCAGTTCACTCACTTGCTCACGAATGGTATCAAAAAGTTGTTCGGGAGTTACGTGGCGATCACTGATCTTGTCAATCATCATGCTGATCATCGCAAGTGTATCGGCCGGTTTTTGCTTTGTGCCGAAATATTTTTCCCAAAGCACATTGCTCAATCGAAACATTTCATCGTGGTAATGCTTCTTTGCTGCTTCAGCTTTGTCAAACATCTGTTTTGCAGTAAAGTCAGTAACGATGTCGTATTTGAATTTTTGATTGTAAAGAGTCTCGCCAATGCGAAAATTCCTGAATGAATAGTTCTTGTCATTAAGCATCTTCTTCAATTCACTTACATAATTGTTGACTGCAACCTTTGTTGCTTCTATATTTTTCTTCAGAGAATCTTTGTCGGTTTCGCTTAGTGAAGAAGTATTGATTGAATCCTCCAATGATGAACCAAAAATTTCAAGCGATCCCGTATTCTGCATCACCGCTAATTCAGAGTGCTCACGTGTTGGCTCATGCAGCGTTGTCAATCCGGCTTTGTAATAAGCATCAACATTTTGCAAACGATGCATCAACATTTTCAACCGGTCATTCAGCGGCGCAAAATTTTTGTTGATGATCTCGTAGCAGTCACTGCCGATATTGTATACGGAGGGATCCCATTCCTGCTGCTTGAAAGTATCAGTGTACCAGATAGAACCCTGCAACTGATTTCTCAAAATGAGAAGATCGGTTTTGTTGTTGTCATTGAGCTTTTCAAATGAAAAATGCTTTAAGGAATCGAGATAGTCTTTCGCAAACTGATCATCACTGGTGAAAGAATTCTGATCAGGAATTTTCAACTCATCAGCATATTTGAAGTACCCTGCAAAAATTGCTGCTGAGGGAAATTGCTTCCAGTAAAGATCGATGAAACGTTGTTCAAAATTTTTGAAGAGGGAATCGGTGTTTGCTTCAACGGAGTCAGAATGATTCATTGGCTGTTTGCAACTAGTGAATACAAGAACCAAAAACGAAAGCATAGCAATTGAATTTTTCATTGGTGATAAATTGATTGGAAGATCAATAAATTAATAGCGAGGAGTTGCAGCCGAAAGGTAAGGAGATCATTCTCTAAATAAAATATTCAGTTGAGTTTTACCACAGCCCTGTCCTTACTTTTTAATTCAAAAGGAATTTTCGAGATAATTTCTTTTTGCAATTCCTTTAATAATTGGTGTCGTGAAAAATTCTTTCCTACCACTAAACTGATCTGCCGTCCCGGCTGAGGAGCTACAAACTTTCTCACCTTGCTTTTTTGATCCGCTTTCAAATTGAGAAGCGCCAGTTGCGGAATAATAGTGATGCCTTCGCTGTGGTCAACAAGATTGATAAGTGTTTCAATACTTCCGGCTTCATAGTGCAGCGTTTCCTTATCGAGTTTTTTCAGCTTGCAAAAATTGAATACCTGGTTTCTGAAACAGTGCCCTTCTTCCAATAGCCATAGATGATTCAGATTAATATTCTCAGGAAGAACATATTTTTTCTGTGGCAGTTTTTCATCCTGAGAAGCATACACATAAAATTCTTCGAAGAATAAAGGATGCTCCGCGATATGCTGGTTATGCAAGGGAGTAGCAAGTATTCCAACGTTTAAGTCTCCTGTTTTTAAGTGAGCAATTATTTCGTCGGTGATCATCTCCTTAATATAAATCTTGAGCTGCGGGAATTTTTCAGTAAACGATTGAAGGAACATGGGAATTAAATAAGGAGCGAGGGTCGGAATAATTCCAAGATGAACTTCACCAGTGACTTCTCCATTCAATTCAGAAGCATATTCCCTTAACCGCAGCACATCACTAAGAATTTGACGAGCGCGAAGAATTATTTCCTCACCCTCTTTTGTTGGAATGATGGGTTGTTTTGAACGGTCAAAAATTTTTACACCAAGTTCTTCTTCGAGCCGCCGTACCATCATGCTTAAAGTGGATTGCTTTACAAAACTTTTCCCTGCAGCCTTTGTAAAGTGGCGGTGTGTATCAAGCTTACAGATGTATTCCAGTTGCTGAAAATTCACAGTAATAGATATTATTGATGCAAAAATAGAAATTATCAATTTGGTTAATCGTCTGTTAACGCATAAGCTTTAATCATTTGACGTCTTAGTTTTGAACTATAACCAAAATATTTACAGGATGAAACTCACCCGTACTCTATTTCTCCTCCTCATAACTCTAAACTTTACATTTCTACTCACCGCTCAAACTCCAACAGGTAGTATTAAAGGAACTGTAGCATCCCCGACTGGTGAAAGACTTGATGCAGCAGGCGTCTTTTTGAAAGACACAAAATACAATGCACTCACCAGCTCTGATGGTGGATTCATTATTAAATCAGTAGCGCCGGGAAAATATCATCTCGTTTGCTCTTACCTCGGCTACAAGGAATTCGAAAAAGACATCACTGTCAGCGATGCGCAGGTTTTTCAAATCAAGATTGTGATGGAAGCAGATGCTCATTTGCTTGCTGAGGCCGTGATCATCGGGCAGAAAGAAGTGAATACCGTGAAACGCATGCCGGAAACGGAGGGCACTATGATCTACGTTGCCAAGCGCAACGATGTGATCCAGTTGGATCGCCAGAACAGCAACACAGCGCAAGTTGTGCAACGCCAGATTTTTTCGAAAGTGCCCGGAGTAAATCTCTGGGAGTTTGACGGATCGGGGAATCAAATTAGTGTGGCAACCCGCGGCTTAAATCCGCATAGAAGTATTGAGATGAATGTGAGGCAGGATGGATATAATATCAACTCAGATTTGTTCGGTTATCCCGAAGCACATTACGCCCCATCCATGGGAGGCGTTGAGAAAATTGAAATCATCCGTGGCAGTGCTGCGTTGCAGTATGGCCCGCAGTTCGGTGGTTTGATCAACTACATTATGCGCGAAGGTGACCCGAACAAGAAATTTTCTTTCCAAACAGAACAGACCGTGGGAACGGAACAATTGATTTCTTCTTTCAACTCCATCGGTGGCACTGTTGGCAAATGGAATTACTATGGCAACTTTAATTACCGAAGCTCAGCGGGTTATCGCCCAAATGGTGCCTATTATAATTACAGCGCTTACGCTTCGGCCGGATATAAATTTTCTAAAAAGCTCACCATACGATTTGAATATTCATTTCTCGATTATGTTGACCAACTTTCAGGAGGGCTAAACGATTCGATGTTCAATGAGAATCCTTACCAGAGCAACCGATCGCGAAATTATTTCCAGGCACAATTTAATATCCCTGCTCTTCGCGTTAACTGGAACATCAATGAAAATACTTCCGTCTCGCTCGTCTCAAATTATATTCTCGGTCAGCGTAACAGTGTCATGTTTATTCAACCACCTACAGTCGCAGACACCATTAATGCAAGCACATTAGAATATGCTCTGCGGCAGGTTGATCGTGATTGGTATTACAGTTTCACCAATGAAGTACGCTTGTTGAAGAAATACTCTTTCCTGAAACATACCAGCGCTCTTTCCATCGGTGCCCGGTATTCTGATAGTAAAACTCGTCGTGCGCAACGAGGCAAAGGCACTACGGGAACCGACTTTGATTTATCACTTACAAGTCCTTACCTGACTGATCTTGATTTCACCACCATCAACTATGCTGTGTTTGCTGAAAACGTTTTTCATCTCGGTGAAAATTTTTCAATAACACCGGCAATTCGTTTGGATGTTCTGAATACTTCTTCTTCCGGTTACATCAACTACCTGCCTGACAGCACCCTTGTGGTAGATAAGCCGCGCAATATTCTGCTTGCAGGTTGCGGAGCTCAATACAATTTGTCAAACCATGTGAACATTTATGCAAACGTTTCGGAGGCATATCGCCCCGTTCAATACAACGATCTGGTTCCCCTGGGTTCAATTGACCAGGTAAATCCTGATATGAAAGATTCGCACGGCTACCAGGCAGATCTTGGAATTCGCGGAAGCATCAAAGACATTCTTCGCTTCGATGCCGGAGTGTACTACCTCTATTATATTGACCGCATCGGAACAGTCACGCTGAAAGATTCTTCCGGAAACAGTTACAACTATAAAACAAATACCGGCACTTCGGAGGCAAAAGGAATTGAAGCGTTCGTTGAATTTCATCCGCTCAACTGGGCAGGCGTACACACCATTGGTGACATCAGCATTTTCACATCTACCTCTACTGATCATGCAGTATATGTAGACGGAAGCACGATTATAGTAAATGGAGAAAATATTGACATCGGAGGTAACAGATTAGAGAATGCCCCCGACCTCATCAGCAGAAATGGAGTCACTTACAGCTACCACCGGGTTTCTTTTACCCTCGAGTATAGCTATACCAGTGAAACATTCAGCGATGCTGCCAACACGGAGTTTTCAAAATCCGGCATCACAGGCATTGTGCCTTCTTATGGTTTGTTTGATTTGAATGGTGTTATTGATTTCGGCAAGTTCAGTGTTAAAGGCGGCATCAATAACCTGACTGATGAAAAATATTTCACACGACGCATCAGTACATACCCTGGTCCGGGAATTTTACCCGGGGATGGAAGGACTGGGTATTTGAGTTTTGGAGCGAAGTTTTAATGTGCTCATTCGCTTATTTATTGCTTCACCAATTTTCCTTTCCTGATAACGTGCGAGTCATCGTTATTTTTTATTTCGTAGAAGTACACGCCCGAAGGAAAAAGCTGAGTTGAAAGTGTCAGCGAACGGGTGAAGGTTTTCTGTACCACCCTATTTGAAACCGCATCATAAATAGTAATTAAGGATTCAACGCCGGAATTACATTCAACGGAAAGTCGGTCAGTAAACAGAGTAGGAAAAACAGTTACAGTGCTCTGCTCTTGAAGTTCAATGATGGCTCCCGCTTTACCTTGTGTGAGTTCTATGTCGTCAACCCACGCATCAGCTCCTGCCGGGTCAACTATCGAAAACAAGAGGGCAATGCTATCGCATAATGGACCTGTTGTGAAACTATAATTGTATTGCTGCCAGGTTAAAGGTGTGTATTGCATAAAAGTATCAATCACCTCATTGACTGGTGTGAACTGCTCAACCTGTATGAACGTGGTGCCTGAACCATAACCGGCATATCGAAGGGAGTTTCCAGACCTTAAAAAGAATTGCAGGTAATAAGTGGTAGACGGAGTGACGGGTATTAATTGAATTGCCCGATCATAGCCACCACCGCCGGAAGAACCGAGCCAGTCCGCTAAAGGATTAGCACCTGCGTTTTGCAGAACGCTTAAAAATCCTGTGCCCGTGTGAGCCAGTGTGTCGCTGTACATCATCTCACCATCAACATCAACGGCAGCCCAGTAGTTGGTAAACGTGGGATATGGCGTTAATGAATTGCCATACGGCCAACCTGCATAGGTAGCTGTTTCAAATCCTCCGTTTTGCATAAGATTTTGCGAAGCGCTAATGGCGGGTTGCAACAGATTGGCAATCGCTATGAACCAAACTAATGACTTGATTTTCGATTCCATCATTGTTACATTTTTGTAAAACAAATGTACAAAGAAGGAGATGGAATTGGCAGAGGTGAATCTTGGTTTAATCTACTGATAAATCATTTTATGAAACTCAAAATACCTCGGGTCATTTTTTATTGAATCAAGCAAAGGGTCAGCGAAAATGAAGAGCAGTAAAGAGGATTTAGTTTCCATTGCCAGGTTGATCATCTCAAACGCTTTGTTATTTTCTCCGGTAATCGCGTATAGCAGTAATAGATAGGTGTGAGCGTGGAAGCTATCGGGCCCTTTGGCATATTCTAATAATTGAGCAAGGTATTTCGCAGTATTTGCGGAATCTTTTTTTAGAGCATAGGCAAGCGCCGTCAATCCTAATTTATCTCCGGGCACCACGATGTCGGGGGGCAGGGTGTCAAAGTAATTGATGACTTCATTATAGCGCTTTAGCATTAGCAAGCAGTGACATCTCACGGTAAGTACAGGTATGTTCTTAGGATTTTGCTGCAGGCACTTGTTCAATTTTTCAAGAGCAGTTGGGTAATCTTCTATCATGTAGTGGAAGTAGGCACTATAGAAATGCGTTTCCTGCGAGAGTGGATCTATACTTAATGCTATTTCGAGGTGCGTACGCGCTCTTTCCTTTTCACCTGCTATGATATATAAAAAGGCCAGGAACTGCTGTGCTTCTACATAGTTTGGCTTAAGCTCTATGGCTTTCGTTGTCTTTATAAAAGCTTCTCTATAATTAGCGGCGCCAAAAAAGGAAAGGTGTGCGAGCTGATACTGAACATCGGGTAGCTGATCATTCAGTGAAAATGCTTTGTGAGTGAATTGCGCCGTCTTCGTCCATGCTTCTTCATGGGGTATAAAACCGGTGGTGCCCATAAATCCATAACACTGGGCAAGCCCGATGTATGATTCTGTGTGATTGGGATCGAGTTCCACCGCTTTCTCATAAAGTGAAATAGCAATGCGCATGTCTTCAGGGTTCCACTTGTTAGCATGGAATTTAGCTTTCAGAGAGAGTGAGTAAGCATCTATGTTGTCAGTTTGCTTCTTGACAAGATGATCCTGGATTTCAAAGTGACCCAATTGCTCTCGTAGCTTGTGAGCGATTAACAAGCTTATCTCGTCCTGTATCTCAAAAATATTCTCCAGCTTTCTGTCCCACGTCTCCGACCAAAAATGAAAATCTTGCTCTGCCTCGATTAACTGCGCAGTAATCCTTATGGTATTACCTGATAGCCTGACACTTCCTTCCAGAATAGCCGAGACATTCAGTTCCTTCCCGATTTGTTTGATTGGAACATTTTTATTTTTAAAAAAGAAGGAAGAAGTCCTCGACGTTACTTTAAGGCTTTTGATCTTCGACAATGCGTTGATGATTTCTTCCGTGATGCCATCACTGAAATATTCGTTCTCGGCACTCGTGCTCATATTTACAAACGGAAGTACTGCAATGGTTTTGCTTATTGCTTTCTGTTTTCCCTTTAGTTCGGATCGCTGAGGAACTTTAATTCCTTTATTGTTGATCGCAAATACTTCAACAGGCTCAGCGATGTTCTTCAGTTCAAACAGGCCTAAAGAAGTGGTAGAAATAGCAGAATGATTTTTAAGTTCATCATTCATTTTTCCTGATAAAAGAATGGCGCCGGCAACGCCCATGCTTTCAATACGTGAAGCGAAATTCACCCCGTCTCCATACACTTCAGTGTTATTAAAAACGATATCACCCAGGTGCAACCCTATTCTTAACGGCACGGGATCTCCTTCCTGCAAAAGCTTTTGAATCCCGATGGCGCACTGTGTTGCTTCAACGGCACTTTTAAAAACGCTCAGTGTACCGTCACCATAATATTGGAGTATTTCTCCCTTATGTAATTGGTGTTGTTGATCAAACACCTTTCGATGCCGTTCCCTGACGCTTGTAGCAATTTCTTCATCCCCTTGCATCAACGCAGTGTATCCAACAATGTCGGTGAACATAATTGCTGCAAGCTGCCGCACTGCTTTCTCTTTCATTGTGTAATCTTAGGGATTATCTTGGCAATCGAAAGGATGCGTTATTGCGAGGAACTAAGCGAGAGGAAAGCTCACCTAGAAAATATGCAAGTGCGGTTCATTGACTACTTCAAAAACAACTGAGTCTCGAGTATTCATTATTGATATGTATTTTTCTTTTATCGATTTCTCCAGATTTTTCCACGTCGAAGGTTTTAGATACCATTTTTCAGTGTGGTGAAACATCCAATGCTGAACGAGCTCTTTATATGAAAAGGTAGCAAGCATTGATTGTAGATATGATTGAACTTTTCGCTCATCCTTTCTTAAAAAAGCTAAGGAGATTAATGTTGAATTTTGATTTGGGATAGTTAAAAGAATTAACTTCAACTCATGCTTTTCTTTCGGAGTCTTTATGTGACAAAAACCACTCAGTGCCACTGGATAACTTATCGACTCGCCGAGAACAATTATTCCAACATTTGCTTTTCTATTCTTTCTTAAATCTTTTTCAATCGCCACATACATTTTTTTTAAGAACGTTTTCTTTGGACTCAAATCTTTTTCGAAGTTAGACCAGCTACTTAAAAATTTATCGTGTTGGCTAAGGATACTGAAATCAATATGTTTAAATTCCAAGTGATTATTGGATAGATAAGTATAGAAGATTTCATTTCTTCTCTGAGCATAGGTTGAGAAGAATTTTTTCTGCGCCTTTATGTTCCCATCTATTTCTTTTAACTCCCAGCAGATTGTTCGAAAAATTTGCTTCTGAACTTGTGATATTGTTTTGAATTCTTTCTCCGATTCAAAGTCCTGAAAGAAAGCCTCATGCTTACTGCAGAAACCCGGAAAAGTTGAAGCCTCACTAAGTCCCACTTCAGAAGGTATCCATTTTCGGGTTGCAATTTCAAATTCAGGATGGAGCAAGACGCCATTTTCCGATATCGCTCTTAAAAATCCTTCTTTGGTTATACCATGTGATCGGTCAACACTTTTATTTGTACATCCGAAGTACATACACTGTCCAGCTTTCGCGAGACTTGCTCTTTCTGCAGCTTTCGCCTTGTAGAGTAAAATCTCGAATTGTTTACTTTCATTTCTGAAAATATTGGTGTCGAGAAAATCTTTAAAAACGGAAATAATTTCTCTCATTATTAATTGCAAGGTAAGGAATGAAGTGCAGGCGTTATTATGATTGCTAAATCATTCTCCACAAGATTTTTTTGAAAAGCTATGAGGCGAGTTCACCCAATTTCTCTTACTGGCATTCAGAATGGTGAGTATGATCATTTCATTGTTTCTTGGTCGATGGTAATTTCATCATCGGTCATCGCGTGTAGTCTGAATGAATCTTACCTTGCATTCAATTATCTTCGATTCAAAATAATCTTCTTCACCACTTCCAATGCGCCAACTCACCGCCATCATGTTCGCTGACATCATGGGCTACACAGCCATGATGCAGGAGAATGAGATGAATGCCATGAGAAGCCGCGAGAAATTCAGGAAGACGCTGGATCGTGAGATGATGGCACATCATGGTCGTATCATTCAATACAGTGGCGATGGAGCCCTGTGCAGTTTTAACAGCGCCATTGATGCAGTCCGGTGCGGGATTGCCATACAACAGGAGATGCGTGAAAATCCTGAAGTGCCCTTACGCATTGGCATTCATTCAGGGGATGTAATGGTTGATGAAGAAAATATTTACGGCGATGGCGTCAACATCGCATCACGTATTGAATCGTTTGCGGTGGCAGGAGGAATTTTTATTTCAGCAAAAGTTTACGATGAGATCAAGAATCAAAATAACATTGAAGCGATCTCTCTCGGCACGTTTGAATTTAAAAATGTAAAGCTGCCGGTTGAAATTTATGCTGTCAGCAATGCGGGATTGAGTGTTCCTTCAAATGAAAAATTACAAGGGAAAGGGAAAAAAGTTTCCGAGCTCAATTCTTATACGAGCAAAAATTCCGGGCGCACCATTCTCTTTTCATCCCTCGCAGCAATTGTAATTATTACACTCGGATATTTTTTCTACCAGAATTTCTTTCATCCCAAAAACCAGATCACCGACAAGTCCATCGCTGTTCTTCCATTTCAGAATCTCAGCGACAACAAAGAAGATGAATATTTCACCGAGGGCATGACGGATGAAATTCTCGCGGAGCTATCTAAAATAAGCGGGCTAAAAGTTCTCTCGCGAACGTCAACAGCACAATACAAAGGCACTACGAAAACGATGAAGCAGATCGGCGAAGAGTTGGGTGTACAGTCGCTGGTAGAGGGAAGTGTGCGGAAAGTAGGTGATCAGTTGCGTGTGATCGTTCAGCTCATCAATGCGAAAACAGATCATCACATCTGGAGCGATACATATGACCGTCAGGTGAAAGACGTGTTCGCCATTCAAAGTGAGATTGCTCAGCAAATTGCCGGTGAGCTTGACCATGAACTTACTGCAGAAGAGAAGATGCGCCTTGAGCAAAAACCTACAGATAACCTTGAAGCATACGATTACTACCTGCGCGGAAAAAGCTATGCGAGTAATTTTTGGTCAGGAGAAGGAATTCAAAGTGTACCTGTTGCCGCCAGGATGTTCCGGACGGCTTTTAAACTCGATCCGAAATTTGTTGACCCCTATGCTTATTTAGTGGCTCTTTACATTGATGTATATTACTATCATGCCGGTCCTGAAAGTGATTCTTATCTTCCGAAGGCAAAGGGATTGCTCGATACCTTGCTCGCATTAAAGATTGATAAGGCCATTGTTCACGTAGCCCAAGGCAGTTATCATTATAAAATAGACCGTGACTATGATCGTGCTCTTGCAGAATTCGGGAAAGCGATTGAAGAGGACCCGAATAATATGGAAGCACAGCTGTTGCGATCGGAGGTGTACAGGAGGCAGGGCAAAATGGATGAAGCACTGAAAGATCTTCACAATGTTCTGGAACGAAGTCCCAATGAAGAGTGGATTGTGTCAGCGCTCTTTGAAACAAATTTGTCCATGCGAAATACCGAAGAAGCACTTGCATACAGTGACAAGCTCATTTCGCTGCTTCCTGATAAATCTGTTAACTATACAAGCAGATCTTTTGCCATCGCAGTACTCCAGGGCGATTTGAAAAAGGCACGCGGTGTTTTAGATGCCGTCCGGCCATCATTTGGGGCAGATAAATTTGCTGAGGCGTATGCAGATCTTGAGGTGATGGAAGGAAATTACACGGCTTATCTGAACACACTGCTTCAGAATCCGGATTCAATTAAAGAGAACGAAACGGCGGTACAATCATATGCGTCAGCGATCGCAATTCTCTATCGCGCTGAAGGAAAAATTACTGAGGCAAAAAAGTATTTTGCCAAAGCGCGTGATATCCTTGAAGTGAGGCTGAAGTCTGCGCCAAATGATTTTCGCATCCTCAGTCCATTGGGAGTTGCATACGCGGGTCTTGGTGACAGGGAGAAGGCACTCGACTATGGTAATCGCGCACGCGATCTTGCCCCGATTTCCAAGGACATGCTTCTCGGCATGATTCCTCTTGAAAACACTGCACTCATCTATACCCTATTGGATGATCAGGATGCAGCTATTCAAATCCTGGAGCAACTTCTTAAACTTCCGTATAATTGGTATGGAGCGAACACCATTCCGCTTCTCAAAATGTCACCGCAATGGGTTTCACTGAGGGGTAATCCTAAGTTTAAGAAGTTGGTTGGAGAAAAATGATTGCAGTTTACAATTCTCTTCCGCCTTTGCAACCCTTCGACAAGCTCAGGGTGACCCACGCGCGGAGGTCATGTTGAGTTTGTCGAAATATGTGCGCATGCTACCATTATCAAATCTTTAATTCTCAAACCAAATAATCAACGGTAAAACGTCTTTCTATCTTTGAAGCCCACGCAAACTTCTCTTATGGCTTCTTCCAAACGCGCATCTGCAAGCAAGAAAAAAAACCTCTCTGAAGTCAAGCTCGATAAAATTCCGGAAATGAAAGATGCACGTGTTGCCATTATCACTTCGGAGTGGAATGGCGAAATCACTTCATCACTACTCAACGGCTGCATGAGCATTTTGAAGAAAGTGATTCTGAAAAAGAAAAATATCATTCAACTGAGTGTACCCGGAAGTTTTGAATTGCCATCGGCAGCCAAGATGCTGGTAGAGCATAAGAAAGTAGATGCGGTGATCTGCCTTGGTTGTATCATCAAAGGAGAAACGCGGCACGATGAATTCATTTCGCAGGCAGTCGCAAAAGGAATCATGGATTTGAACCTGCGCTACAATATTCCAATCATCTTCGGCGTGCTCACCTGTGAAACGATGGAGCAAGCTCGCGACCGCGCCGGCGGAAGGCATGGCAACAAAGGAGTGGAAGCTGCGGCCACTGCTGTTAAGATGATGATGGTGAAGAATTCGCTGAAGAAGTAACCTCTTTCAATTGCTCAATGGCTAAAGGGTTATTATTATTTTAGCATTAGGCAGTAAAGCCATTTGACAATTCCTTGAAATATCCTTACATCATCATACGCAAATCACTCAAGGTGCGGGGCACAGCGCTGTACCCCTTCATTATTCTTCGTGAAAGAAAATTTCTTGACGATCCGGTACTTATGAATCATGAAATCATTCATCACCGCCAGGAGGTTGAACTGCTTCTTATCCCTTTTTATATTCTGTATTTGTTCAATTATTTTTTTAATCGCTTCCGGTATTCGACACATGATGAGGCGTATCGAAACATCATCTTCGAGCGTGAAGCTTATGCAAATGAATCTGACCTCGGGTACCTGAAGAAAAGGAAATGGTTTTCCTCATTCCGCTATTGGAAGAAGCGTTGAAGCATGGATGCAATGTCGCCTTTGTAAATTCGTTGCCATTTCTGAAAGAATAATCTTGCTTATAATCTCTCATCGTATTTCTAAAAGACAACCATTGAAGTCCAGTAATGTCCTTATAGTTATTTTCTTGCTCGCGTCTCACATTTTTCTTTCCTCCTCTTTTGCACAAACAAATTCAATCATCATCGCGGGACAAGCATTGGATGGACTAAGCCACAAGCCGATAAAACCATTGCAGATCATCAACACCAGAAATATTCAGCGATTTTATGGTGACAGCTCCGGGAATTTTATTGTACAGGTTAGCAAGAGTGACACGCTGTATGTGGTATCAAGAGGATATGCAACTATCTCACTCTGTTACAAAGATTCACCGCTGAAAAAAATTTACACGCTTGCGCTCAAAATGTATAAGATCACATTTGAACTTCCTGAAGTCACGGTTCAAAGTAATCGTGATTTTAGTGAAGTGCACAAGCAGGCGCAGAAACTGGGATACAATGAAAAAGACTACATGGTACACGGTTACCAGATTATTCAAAGCCCGTTCACATACCTGTACCAGTTGCTGAGCACAAGGGAAAAAGACAAACGTGGTTATGCGCAACTGATGAATGCTGCCCGTAAAAACGAACTCGTAAAAGAATTGGTGAACAATTATATCTTACTCGATATTCTAAATCTCGATCCTTCAGAAGTGAATGACTTCGTTGACTTCGCTGAAGTACCGGAAGATTTTTTGAAGACGACGAATGAATATGAATTCATTCGTTATTTACAATGGAGAGTAATTTCATTTCATCGCCGCATATTGCCTGCTGTTCCTCAACACTAACTTTTATTTTTTTCTTTCTGCATAGATAAACAGCAGGATAAAGAATATTACAATTGCTACACCGGCAATCGCCGACCAACGGAGTAATGTTGATGCGGCCCGCTGCTCATGTTGAAAAGTGTTGTCTTCAAAATCAGTTCCTGAAAATGGTGACAGCGTAGCAACGATTTTTTCATTCACTACCCAGCCGTTCACCTTGTAAAAATTTCGTTCCCAGTTTACATGCTCCGGGGCGATTCCTTCCTGTTCAAGTGTACGATACCAAAGTGAAGTTGACGAAGCCGAAGCATTCATCACATCCTTCATAAACGCATGCACAATGGAATTTCCCGCAACAAATTTTTTATCAGGAAGAAGACTGAGAATATCCTTAGTGACATATCCGTCATTCATGCGCAGCCAGATTTCTCCGGTGGTGTCTCCACCACTCCACTCTGCATAATTTAAGAATGAGTATTCGAATGCATTTCTTTCAATAGAATCATCATCCATCAACACATAGTTTCCTCCCGTTTTTAAACCATAATTCAGACTCACCTCCGTAATACCCGGCTGAAACGATATTTTCCAATGGTTCCAAAGAGCATGCTGTTGCGAACCGAATGCAGAATCTCCATTAGTGATTGAAGTATCATTCGCTAAAAATGGAGCTCCGTTATTTATTCTGATCCGAAGCCAATAAAATTTTGAAACAAATCCTTCATTGCCATTCTGAGGAAAACCAATGTCAAGAGTAATGGCGTGATCTGAAGAATTGTTGAACCAATAGTCTGCTCCCATCACGACATATCCGTCGTAAACATCCACTTTGATTTGTTGATTATAAATTGAAATGGTTTTCGAAATGGCTGAATCGTTTTCGTTGATTGGTCGGAAGATGGAGGTGAGTCCGTTTGATATAAGAGGAGCGATCTGAGCGCCGCATCGCGAAACTATTGCAGTGAATAAAATGAAGAACGAAATTTTAAGCCTCATAAAAATATCTCCGCGAAGATGCGGCGTAAAAAAGGAATTTCTAAAGCTTGTCCTCATTGTCCCGATAGCAAACCAAATTTCGCAATGTGATCGGGATAAACGTCACACGGAGCTTAACAAAAAAATCGAAAAATTTGTTTGCGTTCGGTTTAAATAACTTCGTCGCCGCAAACTGTACGACCATTTATGAAATTCGCAACAAAAGCAATTCATGCCGGCATCGAACCCGATCCTTCTTCAGGAGCAATCATGACTCCGATATTTCAAACTTCAACCTACGTTCAGGAAGCTCCCGGTGTACACAAAGGATTTGAATATGCGCGCACACAAAACCCTACCCGCCATGTGCTGCAGGATAATTTGGCGGCACTGGAGAATGCCGCGTATGGACTTTGCTTCGCCAGCGGGCTGGCAGCCACCGATGCTGTAATCAAGTTGCTGAATTCAGGAGATGAAGTGATCAGCAGCGATGATGTGTACGGTGGAACATACAGGATCTTTAATAAAGTCTTTGACCGTTTTGGTGTGAAATCAAAATTTATGTCTCTTGTGAATGCGACTGATTTCACCAAACACATCACACCTAAAACAAAATTGCTCTGGCTTGAAACACCCTCAAACCCGATGATGAGCATTATTGATATTGAAGCCGTGTCGAAGATTGCACACGATTCGGGAATGCTTGTTTGCGTTGACAATACATTTGCAACTCCCTATCTTCAAAACCCGCTCGATCTTGGTGCCGACATTGTTCTGCATAGTGTTACAAAATATATTTCAGGGCACAGTGATGTAGTGATGGGCGCTATCGTCACGCGCAATGAAAAAATTTATGAGGACCTGAAGTTTTTGCAAAATGCCTGCGGTGCCGTTCCCAGCCCGCACGATTGCTTTCTTGTGTTGCGCGGTATCAAGACGCTGCACGTGCGCATGCAACGCCATTGTGAAAATGCAGGAGCCATTGTCGAATTTTTGAAAAATAATTCCAAAGTAGATAAGGTGTATTACCCCGGCATTACCACTCATCCCAATCATGAGATCGCATTGAAACAAATGCGCGGCTTCGGCGGCATGATTTCATTTACACTGAAAGGAGATAAAATGGATGATGCCTTGAAAGTTTTATCAGGCACCAAACTTTTCTCTCTTGCTGAATCACTTGGTGGTGTGGAATCACTTATAGGTCATCCTGCATCCATGACGCATGCTTCTATTCCTAAAGAAGAACGTGAGAAACGCGGACTGCTCGATTCACTTATACGATTGAGTGTGGGAATTGAAGACGTGGATGATTTGATAGAAGATTTGAAGCAAGCTATTGGTTAAAATAAATGTAGCCGGCACAAAATGACCGGCCACATGAAATTTCAATAGTTGATCTTATTTTGAAACCATAAATTTTATCCGGCTCAGTAACCCGTCATCATTTAGTTCGAGAATATAAATTCCTTCATTCATATCATCTAAGTTGATCATCGTACTGTTGGATCCCGCATCAGCCAGGACTTCTTTATCAAAGATTTTTTTTCCGGTAATGTCGTAGATGCTTATGAGGACATCGCTCTCCTGCTCACAATTAAAGTTGAAATGGAAATTCCCGTTGGATGGATTCGGAACAATTTCGGTTGTAACCGTGGATGGCTCTGCCCTCCGCGGGTAATGATTACAAGTTGGATCACCTTGCGGACATAGTGGCGTGGTGAAGGTTTTCACATCGCTCCACTCACTGTAAAGCCCGCCATCATAGTTGGCACGCACCTGCCACTCCCAGCTTTTACCATCCTTGATCTTTCGGATGTGATGCTTCGTTTCATTGAATCTGGTAGTGATTGTAAACCAATCAGCCTGATCGGTGGGTTTGTACCGCACTTCATATTTACGCGCACAACGGTTCTCCACCCAATCCCAGTAAAGAGTGACATGATGATATGTCGGTTCAGAATTACCAAGTCCTTTCGGAACAAGATTCACAATTCCGTTGCCCGCTTCCAAGCCGTGTGAACTCAGCAAGTCCACCCGGGCGCCGCCCTCATCGAAGAGACATGTCATCCGGCATTTTTGATTTTTCGTAAACAGGGACTGACATGCATCATCGGTATAGTCCATATAATTCATGTACATGATTCCATGGGGTAACCCGGTACAGTTATCCGGCACAATCCCGGTTGGACATCCATATTTAGCAACTTCCTGCTTTGGAGTATCCTCACAGCCATCATCCGCTGAGCATTTATCCACCTGACCCTCATCATTACCCCATATGTGAATCAAATTAAGATAGTGCCCCGCTTCATGTGTGAGTGTTCTTTGTCCTCCTCCAAAATGATTATTGTCAATCACAATGCCGTCCAATGATGTTTCTGCTTCTGCAGGAAAAGAGGAATAGCCTAACCAGCCATTTAGTTTACACACCCATATATTCAGGTAGTGTGCAGGGTCCCACCCACTGTCTCCCTTCTTATCACTGAATTTTACATCGTCAGACGGATCGTAACCGATCTGATCCAGGTACTCCCACTGATCGGCGTTTTCAGTATAAATGTGGCGGATACCATTGGTGGCTTTGTCATCAGGACCTTTGGTTGCTAACTCAAAATGGATCTCGCAGTTTGCAGCGAAGTCTAAAAAATAATCAGGGATTTCCTCGTCATAAATGCTGTTGTAATCATCATTTAATTGTTCGAGCTGGTCATAAACCGTTTGATTGGAAATGTCACCCTCTTGATTATGCCACATGATGTGGAACACCACCGGAATAGTTATAACAGTTCTAAGACTCCCATCAGAGTTCTTCACATATTCACGCGTAAAGGATTCTAACTTATTATAGCGTTCAAGATTTTCAGGGTTTGCCTGCAGCCATTTTTTAAGGTGAGTGTCGCTTCCGCACTTTTTAGGAGTTGGTTGCTGACCAAATGCTACGGCAAACTGGATCAATAAGCAAATAACAAGAGTAATGTTTTTCATGATTTGTAGTTTTTAGTGGTTAAGAAATTATTATTACAAGTTCATGAAGTCAAAAGTATTGGGGTCGAAAGCCGGGGGCAATCAATCTTAACCTGCGCGGCAAATAGCACATATGCGCGGATAACTGAGATTAGTTTTATGCCGCTGTAAACTTTTAAGAGCTATACCTCAGAATAGAAGAATGAGAGCTTATAAAAATATCAGGGAGCCATTCGATCAACGAATGACTCCCTGAGTTATAAACCAAATGTTAAAGAATTATTCCACAATCAACTTCCCGATCCGCTTGCTTCTGTCATCAATCAGAGTGATGAAGTAAATCCCTTTTCCAAAATTTTCTGTCGAGAGATTGAAGCTGTTAATTCCTTTCACCACGCTTCGTTCTTCTTCAAAAACTTTTTCTCCCAAAGCATTCATCACCTGCAGCGTGGTGTGTAATTGTTCTTCACTTGTAAATTGAACCGTAAAATTTCCATGAGCAGGATTAGGATAGATCAAAAGAGACTGAGACGAAGTCCCTGCGCCTATAAAAAATTCTCCTTCCCGCGGTTGCGAGCTATCCGTGATGTGATAAATTTTTCCGTTGCTCAGCGATGTAACATAAAGTTCACCATCCATGTCTTCACCGAGCGAGGCGTATGAAAAGGTGAGAAACGTTCCAAGCGAGACATTGTGCCACGTACCTCCCTGGAAATAGAGCATCCTGAACTTGCCGCTGCAGTTATCGGTATAAAAATATTTTCCCATCATGTTGGGATACATACTACCACGATATACAAAGCCGCCTACGATGGCGCAATCTCCGTTGTTATGAGAAATCTCTGCAATGGGAAAATCATATTGCGTGGAAGGTCCGCAACCCGAAGTGTTATATGTGTGGTTGCCTTCATAACAGCGCCATCCATAATTCTGCCCACCGGGGTCGCCTGCTGGCTGGTAATCTATCTCTTCCCAGAAATCCTGCCCGACATCGCCGGTATATAAGTCACCCGTTAAGCGATCGAAGCTAAACCGCCAGGGATTGCGCAATCCTTTCGCCCATATTTCCTTTTTATATCCTGCAGAGTCAACAAACGGGTTGTCTGCAGGAATGGCGTAAGGTGTTCCGCTGTTCACATCAATACGCAGCATTTTTCCCAGGAACTTCTTTTTATTCTGCGCATTGTTATTAGGATCACCACCGCTGCCCCCGTCACCCATGGCGATGTATAAATATCCATCAGGACCAAACTTGAGACATCCGCCATTGTGGTTCTCGTAAGGTTGAGAGATGTGAAGAAGTTTTAGTTGACTTGAAACAACGGCCTTGTTTGAATCGGTTGCGTTGACAGAGAATCTCGAAATCTTTGTGTTCTGATTTTTGTCAATGAAGTTCACATAAAAGTATCCATCAGTTTTATAGTTGGGGCTGAAGGCAAGACCAAGCAATCCCTGCTCGCTGCCTATTGAATAAACTTTATTGGTGATGTCGAGAAACGGCTGAGCGCTTTTATTTCCGTTGGCGTCGCAGATCCAGATTTTGCCGCCGCGTTCTACAATAAACAAGCGATTGTCACCGCAGTTTGCAATGTCAACCGGGTTACTGTATCCAGTCGAGAATTCCTGGAGATTGAGAATTGGATTTATCGCCTGAGCCGATGTGATTGAGATAATGAGGAGGGAAACGAGAGTGAAAAATTTGTTCATAGGGTTTTTGATTTTACAGTTACGAATATTCAAAGTGAAACAAACTTAATCAAGTTATACGCCAATAAAGATCAATGGATTGCTTGATACAGCGACCCAATTTGGTGCGTCACTATTTCCTTTTTGTCGAATGTTGAGAAGAAATGTCTACAACGATGATAAGGATTTCGAATGCTCTCACTACTTTTATTTTGTAAAACCAAACCATTATGAAACACTTCTTCTTTTTTTCCCTATTGCTTTGCCTCATCACTAAACTTTCAATTGCTCAGTCAGACACGTTGTTCTTCGAAAATTTCGAAGTGAATGACCCCGATAGTATATTTCTGATCGGAATACCTTCTGGCTTTGACCCTTCCGGACTTAACTATGATGCTGACCAGATTCCTGATGGAAGCGGAGCAGGACGTCCCGACGAATGGTTCCTCATTTACGGATTCGCCGATGCTGACTCCGCTGATATTTGCTTCGGAAGCAACTCCTGGACAAACAATCCTGATCCTGTTGCGAACTATCTTATTCTTCCCCCATTGCAAATTGTTGACACCACCGCCAAGTTGACCTGGGAATCTGCGCCACGTCAAACACCTCGTTTCCTTGATGGATATTATGTTGTAGTCTCCACATCATGTAATGTGGAAGATTGTTTTCTTGATACTCTTTTCAAAGCAGCCGAATATATTTCGGCGGGAAATTTAGACACTGACAGTGGTTTCAGTCATTACACGTTTTCTCCCGGCTTCGTACATGGTGAGGATGGTGATTACATCGAATATCACAATGACTCCGCACGGTTCATCGGAACACTTCATCCTTTTACTGAGAGCCTCTCACAGTATGCCGGACAAACCATCTACATCGCTTTCGTTCACGGAACGCATGATGACAACCTCATCGAAGTGGACGACATCCTTGTAACAGGAACTGCTTTCACCGGTATTCAGACCCCTGTTGTAAATAATGAATTGCAGGTGTTTCCCAATCCTGCAAGTAATGTGATCAACCTGCAATTCAAACTTCAGCAAACATCACGCATCACGATTGATATATTAAATGCAGAAGGAAAAGTTGTGATGTCGAAAGAAGCAGGAACGTGGCTCAAGGGAAATGAAAAAATTTCCTTGAACGTTTCCCGTCTTTCTGCAGGCAATTACCAGGTGCGCATACATACCAATCATGGTGATTTGGTGAGGAAGATTGAGGTGCAATAATCTCAAAACTGTCATTTCGATCAGATGATCGGGAGAGGAATCTGTTCATAAATAAAAAACAGGTTCCTCCTTTATTTTGAAATCAGGAATGACAATCAACTATTCTCCATCACTTTCATCATACTCTTCCAAACACAATCCGCTGTATTCTGCCAGGTAAATTTTTGCCGCTGGATTTTTCCTTTTTCAATCAGTTGATTTCTCAATGATTCATCCTGAAAAATCAATTCCATTTTGGAACTGATGTCAGCCACGGAATTCGGATCAACAAACAATGCTGCATCACCAGCCACCTCCGGCATGGAAGAAATATTGGAGGTAATTACAGGAACATCGCAGTTCATCGCCTCGACAATAGGAATTCCGAAGCCCTCGAAAAAAGAAACGTACACGAGAGCGAGTGCGCCACCCATCAATCGGGAAAGATCAACCCGTGAAAGATGACCGGGGAAGATCACATCTTGTTTATGCTGCAATGAATCATACACGGTCATCGCTTCACGATACCGCCAGTTTCGTCCTGCCACAACAAGTTTGATCGGAGAAGAAGTTTTTTTCTTGAACTCATCGAATGCGAGAAACAAGTTGATGATGTTTTTTCGTGGCTGCAAGGCGCCTGCATACACAAAGTAATTATGTCCTGAAGTGAAATCATTTTTTACTCTTTGCTTCTCTTCTTCCGTAAGCGGATGGAACAATTCGTTCGAACCATTCCACGCCACATCAATCTTCTCTGCAGAAATACGGTAGTACTTCATCACATCCTGTTTGGTAAATTCTGAAACCGTGATGATTCGTTCCGCTTTCTTCGCGTATCGTGGAGTGAAGTGCCGATAATACTTTAGTGTGAGTGCATTAATGTGATCATGGTAGTGCTCGAAAGCAAGATCATGAATCACCATCACCTGTTTGTAGGGAGCGTGAAGAGAACAATAGCCGTCTGTGGAGAGAAACAGATCAGGTTGAATTTTCTTCAATGCTTTGGGAATGGAAACTTCAAACCACAAATACCAGAGCAGAGGGTGGCGTGCCTGCGGATGCAAGACAAGAGGTGTGACGTTTGAAGAAAAAATAAACTCCTCATGGAATTTCCGGTCGAAGAGAAAAAAGAATTGGTGCTCGGGATGCTGCGTTGTGATGCGCTTCAGCGATTCGTAGGTGAACCAGCCGATGCCTTCGAGTTTGTGTTTGATGAGGAAGCGGGTGTTGACGGCGATCTTCAACGCAGTGTTTCTTTCGCGCAAAGAACGGAAAGGGAATTCAGATTTCGGTTCCGATTAATAGTGTTGGCTTTTGAATTTTCGCTGGCAACATGAATCTACACCCGAATTGAATTTCGTAATCTTATTTTGACGTTCCCGTTTTTATTGATCGCAACAAGAATAAATGGCACCACGAAATCCAATCCACTCTTTAAAATAGCTTCAAGAGTTTCTGCATGGAACAATGGTTCAAAATGTCCGGGTCGTAAATAAATAATTCCCATGAATGCTTTCCCAGAAGCATAAACCAATTTTCCAAAATCGCGATCTTGAGTGATGATGATTCGGCTTTCGGTAAGCGCGATTTGCATTAGAACCTCATCAGTTGAGCCAATCAATTTTGACTCCTTTACATCTTTTACATCGAATTGACGTGATCTCAAATGGGAAAGGAAGTCTGTTGAAATGTTTTCGTCTGTGAGTAAACTGAACTCTTCCAGTTTCATTTCTTCTCAGTGGTTACTTCAACCATGACTTCATTATTCAGATATTCAGCGGCATATTGAATCGCTTCTTTTACTCCTTCAGCAGAGAGATGAGGATACTGATCAACAATTTTAACCACAGAACCGCCGGAAGCAATCCATTCCAGGATCATTTCTACACTTATTCTTGTACCCCGGATACAGGGTTTTCCTCCAAGAATTGCGGGGTCGGATGTAATGTGTTTGAACATTTCAAAGAATTGTCCTGCTAAGTTACATTCTTTAAAAAAGAAATTGGAATTCGAGTTCCCAATTGAAGTATCGGGACGAGTCGAATTTTGGAGTTTTATTCTTTCACCATCTTACCTCGCCACAAAGACTCTTTTTCTTTTCTCAGCTCGCATAGGTACATGCCGCTTATAAGATCGCTCAGATCAAGTGTAGCAGAAGAAGAGTGAAACGAATATTCATACACTTTCTCTCCCCACAGATTGTAAATCAAAAGTTCGTACTGTTCATGACGCTTGTTCTGGATAGAAACAGTAACCTCATTGCTAAAAGGGTTGGGATACAGCTTTAAAATTACAGCAGCATTGTTTTCTTGTATGTGCGTGTACACGGTATCGCAAGGAGAGCCGGATAAGGAGCCGAGGTTGTAGTTGGGAGAATTAGGAAGACCACAACCAGATCTATGACCATTGAGATAAAAACTATTGGGAATAAAATCACAGGAGAGCCCTTCCGCATTAGGTTTGTTAATTACACAAAGACTCTCATTTATAAAAGTGTCAGGAACCACCAGAGAGATAAAGTTGGACAATGGAATAAAAATCTTCCCATTGGGTGCAATCTGATGTTGAGCAATTATAAATCCGCTTGGCGGAAAAGCTGTGTAATAAGGATTCATCCAAATAAGTTGCTTTGAGGGAATAATATCTGAATCCTCTAAGTTATATTGATATAAATATTGAAAGGAAGAGACATATAGTTTTGAATCATCAGGAGAAAAGGAGCAACCGTAGTAAATCTTATTAGTAGTATCTGAAAGATCAAGAAAATCAGAAATTATTCCGTTACATCTGTCAAAAGCATATAAATTGATAATTCCATAATTTCCATCAGCTCCCACAAATAATAATTTATCTCCGTGGTTACTGAAAATCATTTCTCCTGGATCAAGGGGTACGGCGATATTGCCCACGGTCAATATTTGGGATAGAGTTATGGTATCAGGAGTTAAAAGATAAATGCAAAAATCTGCGCCTGACTTATGATTTATAATCCACCAATCACGTCCGTTTGCATGTTTGACCGCGGCAAGTTTTTCACCCACAGAACCATTATACAGCACAACATTCTTTTTTCCCGATTCTACACCGCCTAACCCTTGGTCTAAATTCATATCAATAACTGCGTAAAAAAGTCCATGATGCACATCATTATCTATGTGGAAAAGATAATACTCCAAGGGATGATCCGGCCTTGGAATAATCAACGATCCATTCGTAACAGTAGTGGTAGAATACAGCCCTGTTCCGTGATACATTACACTGTGATTTCTATTCCATATGATAGAACCATTGGAATAAAATGAGAGACTACCATTGCTATCGCTAATGCTAGCGCAATTTTCTAAGTATGTTTCATTTGCCGTATCAATACTTAATGCAGTTGTAAACTTCAGCAGTTGAATCAGTAAACTGAATGCCACAAGAATCCCCAAAACACCAATTATAATCTTGCTTTTGGGCGTAAGAGAATATTGATAGAATTGAAAAAGAAAAAAGAAAAACAATTTTCATTCGATTAATGAGAAATTCCTTGGTGATACTTTAGCAAGTTATTGAAAATAGCCGAATACAAAAGTTAATTCATTACTCTGCTAACCGGACAGCAAAAACACTTTCCTTCGTGCATGAGTGCTGAAATAAATTTTTGGAATTGCTCTCTGTTACTCTACCTTTTCGCCCGATTCGGAAGCACTCGACACTTCTCTGATGCAGAAAGTTTTTTTTCGCAACCTCGCTTTTCTTCTCACCCTCAATCTCATCATTAAACCGCTGTGGATTTTCGGTATTGACCGAACGGTTCAAAACGTGGTGGGTGCTGAGAATTACGGGTTGTATTTCGTGCTTACCAATCTTTCCTTCCTCACTCAGATTATTCTTGACCTCGGCATCAGCAACTATAATAACCGGCTGATTGCACAGCAGGAAGATTTACTGGCGAAGCAACTCTCTCACATCTTCAGCATTAAGCTGATTCTTTCTGCGGTATACCTGCTCATCACCTTGTTTGCAGCCTTTGTGCTTCATTATTCAGGGCATGCGCTTTACCTGCTGACGTTGATTTGTCTGAACCAGGTTTTTGCTTCGCTCATCGTTTACATCCGTTCCAATGTTTCTGCGCTTCACCACTTTAAAGTTGACAGCATGTTATCGGTCATGGACAAAGCGCTCATGCTGATTGTTTGCGGATTAATGCTTAATGTTCCTTCGCTTCGTTCTCAATTTATCATTGATTGGTTTGTGTATGCCCAGTTGGCTGCTTATGTAATCACGTTGATCACTGCTCTTGTTTATGTACTCAGCATATCAGGAAAAATTTCGCTTAGCTTTTCGCCCTCCTTTTCAACTGCGCTTCTGAAACAAACTTTCCCGTTTGCATTGCTGATTGCGTTGATGATGATTTACGCAAAGATTGACGGCGTCATGATCCTGCATCTTTTGCCGGACGGAGGGCAGCGCGAGGCAGGATTGTATGCATCTGCATTCCGGCTGCTCGATGCCCTCAATCAATTCGGGTATCTGTTTTCAGTATTGCTGCTCCCGATTTTTTCGAGGATGCTTGCAAGAAAGCAATCCATTGAGCCGTTGGTGAAGACCAGTTTCACTACCATCTTCATTGTTTCGGTAATCGCATCATTGGCTTTAAGTTTTTATTCAAAACCCGTAATGCATCTGCTATATCATGAGGAACCGGCATATTCCGCCAGCATCCTTCAATGGCTCATCTTCTGTTTTATCGGGACGTGTACGGTTTACATTTTCGGAACACTGCTCACTGCGAACGGAAATCTTTATTTGCTAAGCGCCGTCTCAGCGGTTGCAGTGGTTATAAATTTCTTTCTTAACCTATTCCTAATTCCGCGGCTGAAGGCATTGGGTGCGGCTGAGACTGCGGTAGTTACTCAATTGCTGATTGCGCTGTTGAATTTTGCCGCTGCAGTAAAAATCTTCAGGTGGAACGTAAACACATCACTGCTGCTGCGACTGGTTTTATTTGGGGCAGGTTGCCTATTTATTTTTTGGGGTAGCATGTTCATGCCCGCTTCATGGATTATTACTTCGGTTGCCGCCACATTTATTAGCGTGATGCTGGCTTTTTTAACGGGATTACTGAATATTAGAGGTTTGCTGGCGTTAGTTCGTTCTGCGTGAATGAAACGTACGGGAAATTGATTTTTCTATCTTCGCCAAAATTTTTCAAAACCCCTGCATGGAGCAATTCAATTTATTGACCTTTTTCAAAACAATTTGGAAGTGGCGCAAACCGGTTTTAATAGTATGTGGAATTGCAATCGTAGGAAGTGTGGTGATCACTGATCCTCACATTATGCGACCCTATTTTGAAGCAAACTCATCTTTCTATCCCCTCAATCCGCAAATGACGAGCAGCGGCACCTTGTTCTCAGGCGGAGATAATTATCTGTTTGGCGGCAGTGCTGATGTGGATCGCATTCTTTCCATCGCCGGCTCAGCACCTCTTGAACTGCATATTGTAAAACGTTTTGATCTTTTTAAGCACTACAAGATTGATTCTGCTCATGAAAGATACCCGATCTACAGCGTATTGAAGGAGCTGGAAGACAATTATACCTATGAAAAAAATGATAAAGGCGCCGTGGTGATCGTTATTCAGGATCATGATCGTTTTCTGGCCGCTCAAATGGTGAACGAGATTGTAAATAAGATTGATCAGACCAACCGCGACTTGCTGAATGAGAACAAGAAAAAAATTCTTGCCATCTACAAGAATAAATTGAGAGACAAAGAAGCCGAAGTCAAGAACCTGACCGATACTATTTTCAATCTGAAACAACAACACAATCTCTATACTGACATCTCAGATCTTCCTTCTCAAATAAAAAACAGCCAGGGTCAGCGAACCGCAGCATACCAGGCCGCATCGGAAAGAGTGAAGGTACTGGAGGAGAAAAAGAAAGGAGCCATTCGCGAACTCAATAACAATATTGTGGAGTATGAACAATACAAGGCGTCTATCAACACCGATGTGCCTACGCTTTTTGTCCTCGATAAAGCCTTTCCACCTGAGAGAAAATCAAAACCCATTCGCTGGCTTATCGTGATGGGGAGTGCACTTGTTTCGTTTATTTTATGCGCTCTTGCTATCTTGTTAATTGAACGCTTCACGGCAATCAAAGAAGCAATTAAGAATGCTTAGCCACAGAGTCGAAAAATTTCCACTCTATATTTTTTACAGCTTTAGCGCGCTGGTGCTGGCTACCGTGCTGCTGTGCATTTACACAGAAAACTATTTGCTTCTTCTTATTCCGGGATCCTTCTTATTTCTTTATCTCTGCTTTATTGACATGAAGTTTATTTACTTCCTGTTACTCTTCACCATTCCATTGAGCATAGAAGTACAACTGCCAAATGGTTTCGCAACAGATTTCCCGACGGAACTTCTGATCGGCGGAATGATGATCCTGTTCTTTGCACTGATCCTTTCAAACCCTAAAGCGTTTGACGTCCGCTTCCTGAAGAATCCCATCATTTTTGTTCTTACACTCCATTTCGCGTGGATTCTGGTCACCACTCTTTATTCATCTAACACTTTTGTTTCCGTAAAATATTCGCTTGCGAAAACATGGTACATCGTCACGTTTGTTTTTATTACCTCGCTCATGATTCGGGGAGTAGGCAATTTTAAGAAAGCATTCTGGTGTTTGTTTCTTCCGCTGCTGTTTACCATTATTTACACCTTCATTCGCCATTCGAAAACGGGCTTCAGTTTTCTAACGGTAAACACTCCCATGCTGCCCTTCTTCAGAAACCATGTGAATTATGCGTGTTCCATCGCGCAGATGATACCTTTTACAGTTCTTGCAATTTCATGGTATAAAAAACAAAAGCTCAAACGCAACTTCCTGATCTTGTCTTTGGTGATGATGCTCGTTGCCGTCTATTTTTCTTATACCCGATCAGCCTGGCTTGCTTTGCTAACTGCCGCCATTGTAATAATTGTAATTCGTTTAGGAATTATGAAGTGGGCTCTCGTAGCTGGCTTTGCAGTGTGCATTGGATTTTTTGTTGACATGGCGTATCACAACCATTACCTCAATCATGCTCCCGATTTTGAATCCACCATTTATCATCCTGAGTTGGGAGATCATTTAGCATCCACCTTTGAAGGAAAAGATATTTCCAGCGCAGAAAGGATTTATCGCTGGGTTGCCGGTGTGAGAATGGCACTCGATAAACCATGGACCGGTTATGGACCGGGCAACTTCTATAATTTTTACAAGGGATTTACTGTGAACAGTTTTACGACCTATGTGAGCGACAACAAGGAACATTCTTCCGTTCACAATTATTTCCTGCTCGTATTCGCAGAGCAAGGTGTATTCGGGCTTCTCATTTTCCTCACACTCACGGTCTGCATTTTCGTGAACGGGCAGCGAATCTATAAACAAACAGTTTCGAAAAGAGAGAAACACTATGTACTTGCAATCCTGCTATGCCTTGCGATCATTTATGTGAACACTTTTCTGAGTGATCTTTTGGAAACCGATAAGATCGGCGCATTCTTCTTTATTTGTATTGCGCTGCTTGTAAACCAGGATATCCGGAATAAGGATCTTACAGGTAGTAATCCTGTTTCAACACATTCAGTTGACTGAGTTTCCGAAAACTTTACACGTAAGTAAACTGATATCGTCGCTGATCATGCGTGCTCCTTTAAATGAAACGATGTAGTCCACCATAGATTTGTTGATTTCAACCGGGGGAAGGTGATTTTTTTCCTGAAGAAACGAGACGAGATTCTGCACGTCGAGCAATTCATTTTTATCATTGTGAATGTCCACGAGTCCGTCGGTATAGCAGAAGGCAAGAAACTCCTCAGGAAGATGAATGCTCTGCACGTTTACATACGGAAGCTTTTCAAACATGCCGAGAATTGTACAACCTTCCTGCAGCAGTTTGGTTTCTCCATTGTGAAAAAGAACAGAAGGGTTGTGTCCCGCATTCACATATGAAAGCATGCGTGACGAATGATTATACCTTGCAAGAAACAACGTGATAAATTTTTCCCCCTTTGTTATGTCATTCACGCGCGTATTCAGGTTTTCAATAAGTGTGTGAAGTGATTTTTCCTTCTCGGCATATGATCGCAGACTTGCCTGGAAACTTGCCATTAGTAATGCTGCCGCCACTCCTTTTCCTGAGATGTCAGCGATACAAAAAATGCATTCATCACTATTCAATTCGATGTAGTCATAGTAATCACCTCCGACTTCCTGGTGCGGCAGGTAGGTTCCGGCCATGGAGATCCGCTCATCATTGGGAAGTGTCCCGGGAATGAGCATGATCTGCATTTGACCTGCCATTTCCATTTCGCTCTTGAAGAACTTTTGCTTCATCTGCGAGCGAAACAGTTTTTTATTTTCAATAGCGACAGCAATCACACTCGAAATAGTTTGTATGTAATTCAACTGTTCTTCAACAGTTCCATGCTCCGCATGCAACTTGTCAATAAATGTGAATGCAAGCGGCAGTTCCTTATGATACACGGGAATAACCAACTGAAACTGACTGCTGATTTTATGTTTTGTCTTGCCGAGATCCGTGATTTGCTTAAATGAAAGAAGGTCTTTCATCAGTAAATCTTCAGCTTCTCCCCGATCGATGCCATGAGCATTGGTGCACATCCAGTTAACGTTGTGAACGAAGAGTGCAAGTTTTTTCACTCCAAGATTTTTCACGAGCATATTCTCATAGAGCTTAAGCAAGCCCCGGGCGGATACATTGCCATTGATTGCCTGCGTAACCTGGAGCAATGAATTCAGTTGCTGCTCTTTTAACTGCATCAACCTTTCAAGTTCTGTCGCCTGGCGTTGTATATCTGATGCCGACCTGGTCACGATTACAAATTTCGGTTTATTCCGATTTGAATTTTAGACTAAGAATATTTCGCAAAATAGTTCTGCACAATCTTACCGTCGCCTGATGATTACAAATTTGACGAAACTCAATTCCTCAATAAAAAAATCCTGTCGTAAAAAGTTAGTTGTAATTGAAACTTTGAAGGTTGCAGAGCCGGGAAAGATATTTTCCGTGTACACATTAGTTTCGGCTGTTGTGAATCAACAATCCTCTCTTCGATGCCACAAAATACGACTCTTCCATGGATGAATAATCAGGGAGTTCTAATTTTTCCTCCTTTCCACCTTCTATCCTGACCTGGGTTACCAATCCATCATCCAGCAAGTTTTTTAAAGCATTCAAAACAGCATCTCTTTTGTCACTTACATTTTCAATAAGGTTTTCAAAGGAAGAAAGAAAATATAGCTCATCGAGAATCCGGTATTCTAAATCGCTCATTCCATTTATTTTACGAGCCGGCCCTTCCATTTTACAGGGAGAAAGTTTCCGGCAATGCCAACAGTCACAATGTAGATGACGTGAAGAATTTCTGCCGGCAAAAATATCCACATTAAATTTTTCCGGTTAAAAAAATTTGTAGCCTGTGAGAGGAAAGCAAAATCCATGATCACTTTAGTTACAAATTGGATGAGAAACAATAAAAGAAAATCAGGACTGAAAAATGAAATCGCAAAAGAAACAAGGATTGAAAAATTGAAAAGAAGAACAGCAAGAAGATTTAAAATAATTTGAACGCCTTTGTACGCTTCTGACTTCGAGGTCCATCGTATACGCTGTTTCAAAAAAGATAGAATTGATCGTTGTGCTTGCGTAGACACCACTGCATCATTGTGTTTCAAAAACAAAACACCTCGCTTCCATCGCTTTGCCATTTTGTGCATCAGCAACATATCATCCCCTGAAGTTTTTTCAGAAATACCTTCGTAGCCATTCACTTCATAAAATGATTGTTTCCTGAAGGCGAGGTTCGCACCATTGCACATAGTTGGAAAATTCAATTGAAGTGTTGCTCCCGTGATACCAATCAATCCAACAAGATCCAGCGCTTGAAATTTTTGAAAGAAGTTCTTATCATGATCAATTAATACCGGGGCTACAACCATGTGGCATCGCTTTTCTTCATAAAAACTCACCATCGTTTGCAGCCAATTGATGTTCATTCTGCAATCCGCGTCTGTGGTTATGATCAATTCGCCGATAGAATGCCGAATCCCAATCTCCAGTGCTTTCTTTTTATAACTCTGAATTATTTCATCCGGTTTTAAATAATCCTTCAGGTGTAGTAGGCGAATATTTTTAGTTTGAAAGGAGGTAACGATTTCCGGTGTTCGATCATGAGAAAAATCATCTATCACTATTATTTCAAAAAGTTCGGGAGGAAAATTCTGTTCGAGTAAATTGGCTAATACGTTTGCAATGTTTGACTCTTCATTTCTTGCCGGAATGATGATTGATATTTTGGTTGTTGGTTTTCTCTCTGTCACATGATATTCTTTTAATGTCATCCAGCCGAGTATGTAGAAGAGAAAAAGAAAAACATAAACCAGCGTGAGGAAAAAAATGAGAATGAGGCAGATAGTCATCAATTGATGAAAAGAAATTTTCCGTTTAAAGAAAAACTAATTTTCATTTCTTTTCTTGCAAAAAATTTTCAACGGTGTTCGAATGGTTCTTTAAATGGTTTTATAAGTTCCGGGGATGGAAACTTGGAGACCCGCTTTCTGATGAATTGAGAAAGTGTGTGATCATAGTGGCTCCTCATACGAGCGCCTGGGATTTCGTGTATGGGGCAGGTGCGAAGCTTCTTCTCAACCTCGATGCAAAATATCTGATGAAGCGGGAAATGTTCAAATGGCCGTTGAAGAAAATGTTTCTGCGATTGGGTGGCGTACCTGTTGATCGAAGCAAACATCATGGTATAACGGAAGCAATGATTGACTACCTTAAAACCCATGAACGCGCTGCTGTAGTTTATCCTGCCGAAGGAACTCGCAAGCGGGTTACAAGATGGAGGAAAGGGTTTTACTATGCGGCGGTGGGCGCGAATGTTCCCATTGTGATGTCATATATTGATTACAAAGAGAAAAAAGCAGGGATCGGTCCGTCCTTCATGCCTTCAGGTGATATCGCTAAGGATTTCGAAATCATTCGCAACTTCTACAAGAACATTACGGCTTGTAAGCCTGAGAATTTTGCGTTGCCGGAGTTATAATTCATCCATGAAGAAATGAGATTTCCAGAAGAACTATCAATTCTCAGTTGAGCCGTTACTTTTGCGTGCATCCTGTTTAAGAATCCACCGTGAGTTCCTCATCGAAGCCCCACCCCTATTCATCCTATTTTATTTCCCTGCTGAAAATATTTCTTTACTGGCTTCTGATCTTTTTCATTAACAGGCTCGCCTTCATCATCTTCTTCAATCACAATTTTTCAGGAATAAGTAGTTCTCAAATTGCTTTAACATTCGTTCACGGATTCAAATTGGATGTTTCCATGACATGTTATTTGGCAGTAGTTCCATTTTTTTTTCTCATCATTCAACAGCTTTTTAAATTCAATTTCTTCAGGTCATTTCTCTACACATACTCCATTATCGTTCTCATCGTGGATGCCTTCATCTCCATTTTCGACCTGGGAATTTATCATGACTGGAACACACATTTAAATTATCGCGCCATCAATTATTTGCGTTATGTGAATGAAGCATCGGCATTTTCTGATTCGCAGGTAGATTTTATCCTGGCAATACTGATGATCTCCCAAATCGCACTCGGTGTTGCGGTACTCATATGGTTATTCAGAAAAAGTCAATTCAGTTTTCCATGGAACAGAATGTCATTTGTGCCGGGAGTACTGATGCATGCCGCACTATTTCCTTTATTGTTTATGGGAATTCGCGGCGGGCTTCAACTCATACCGATCAATGAAAGCAGCGCTTACTTTTCTTCTGAAAAGATTTTGAATGATGCATCAGTAAATGTATTGTGGAATGCAGGCAAGAAATTTTCAGCAGAAAAAGAAACACTTCTGAAAAATCCATATCAGTTTTTCCCGGAGCAACAGGCTGATTCGTTCGTACATCATTTGCTCACACCGGAAAAGGATTCTGTGATTTCAGTTCTTACAACCGATCGCCCTAACATCATTTTGTTCGTACTTGAAAGTTTTACTGCCGATGTGATCGGAGAATTGGGTGGAGAAAAAGGCGTAACACCTCATTTGGATAGTGTAATAAGTCAGGGGCTTCTCTTCACCAATATCTATTCGCAGGGCTACAGAACAGACCAGGGGCTTACAGATATTCTCAGTGGATTTCCGGCAACACCTAATTATTCGATCATGATGCAACCGGAGAAATATCCCCGGCTTTCATTTCTTCCCAAAATATTGGCTGATGCTGGTTATCACAACTCATTTTATTACGGGGGGGAGTTGGATTTCGCTAACATGAAAGCCTACCTGTTACAAAGTGGAATTTCAGATTTGCATGATAAGAGTTCTTACCCGAAAGATGAAATGAATGCCAAATGGGGCGCGCATGATGAATTTGTTTTCAGGAAACAAGAGAAAGAAATTGGTTCGAAACCCCAGCCTTTTTTCTCTGTGATTCTTTCTCTCAGCAGTCATGAGCCGTTTGAAATTCCAATGGAAGTGAAATTCCCGGGCGATAATCTTCCGTCAAAATTCAAATCATCTTGCTATTACACGGATCATTGCATTGGAGAATATTTACGAAGAGCAAGTCACGAGTCCTGGTACAAAAACACATTGTTCATTTTTGTTGCAGATCATGGTCACGTTCTTCCACGCAATCGAAATCCCGAGGAAGCAGGTCGTTTTCACATCCCGATCATTTTTTATGGTGATGTTTTAAAGTCAGGCTTCAGAGGGAAAAATTTTGACAACATCGGTATGCAGAATGATTTACCGGCAACTATTCTTTCTCAGCTAAATCTTTCTCACTCTCAATTTCAATGGAGCAATGACTTACTGAATTTTTACCGAAACAATTTTGCGTACTATTCATTTGACTCAGGCTTTGGCTTTGCAAATGAAAATGGAATGATGCGTTTTGATTTCGGGAATAAAAATCCGATGGTTACAGGAGAGCATTTTAATGACGGAGATGAGGCTGCCGGAAAGGCATTCTTACAAAAAGTGTTTGAAGAATATATTTCTTATTGATCCAATGAGGGAAATATGAGAGATGCTGTTACCAATGTTTATACTCCTGATGCATGGGAAGAAGTTCCCTGTCCTTTCTGCAATTCCTCCGATCATAAAGTCTACGAGCGATTCGGAAGTGAACTTCAATATACGTATGTCAAATGCAAAAGCTGTGGATTAATTTATCAGTCTCCCCGTCCGCGGTATAACCAGGATTTTATTGATTCCTGCTATGCTTCTTATTATCAGTATGCCGAAAATCTTACGGCAGAAGATTTAAATAACATCAGCGAATCTTCCTTAAAAATGTTTCAGAAAGAAATTGCTTACATATCGAAGTTCGACACAAAGAAATTGGCGGTGTTGGATATCGGAAGCGGAATGGGAACATTTCTATCCGCAGCGAAATCTTACTATAAAAAACTGACAGGTCTTGATGTGTCGCAAAAGATGGCCGACTTTGTAAACAAGATTACAGGCATCGCAGTTTACATCAAACAATTTGAAGAATTTGAATCGGGTGAATTATTTTCTCTCATTCACATGAGTCACGTGATTGAACATATTCCCAATCCAAATGAGTGGCTTCAACATGCTAAAAAATTACTTGTTAAAGACGGGATCCTGGTGATCAACGTTCCAAATAAGAGGGGACTAAGTCACACACTAAAACATATTTACTACAAGCTTGGGATCACAAAACAGTTCACAAAAACCTGGAATGATCCAACCCGCACACCGGATCATTTATTTGAGCCGTCAATAAAAAGTTTTACATACTTACTGGAGAAAAATGGCTTTGAGATCATCGAGTATTATACCTACAGCAGAAGAGATCCTGCTTCGAACTCAACATTCCTTTCCAGGTTTCTTAACCGGGTTTTAAAAATTGGGAGCAATATCACTTTCATATCGCGGATTGCTACCTCCTGAATATGACTTCAGGGAATTTCAATCTACCCGATCGCTTCCATGTAAGAAAGAATTATTCTTTTTTAACTCAGGAAGTTTATCAGGATCATCAGAGTTCTCAATGTAGTACTGAGAGAGACTTGATTCCGAAGAATGCTGCACATCCTTTATAGAAGTTCCGCGCCGCATGAAGGCAGGTTGCTTTTCCATATCAGAAATTACAGCGGGGTTATCGAGTTTCATACTTAATGAACGCAGTTTGCTCACACGATCTTTTGATGCATTGGCAGATAAATCAGGGGAACTGCTTACCGGAACATTTTTCTGTTCCATCATATCTTTCACATCCAATTCTTTCAACACAAAATCGTCTGCCGCGTTTGCGTCTTTCACCTCCTGCTCATCGGCTAATTCAATTTTTAGCGTTGGTGTTTCAATCACATTGTCATTTGATGTGAGATCGAATTCAAACGGGATCTGATGTGAAGAAACTTCCTCCTCAGGTTTCTGCTCTTTGATTTTTGGTGCTGATTTCTTTTTCAGGAAGGGTTCCTTTACTTCCGGTTCAGTCTTCACTTCATCGTTTAATGAAAACTTCACGCGATCTTTTTTTGCAAGATCTTTTCGCTGATACACGTTGGCTTCGAATCCAGTTGCAATCACTGTGACCAAAAGTTTTTCACCAAGGGATTCATTGAAGCAGTTGCCCCAGATGATATTCGTTTCATAACCGGCTTCCCGCTGAATGTATTCTGTGATCTCACTTACTTCATCGAGAGTAACTTCAACAGTTCCTGAAGTGATGTTCACCAAAATATTTTTTGATCCCTTGATATCATTATCATTCAGCAGCGGAGAATTGAGTGCTGCTTCCACAGCGTTGATTGCGCGATTATCTCCTTCGAACGACGCCATGCCCATGATTGCAACACCGCTGTTGCGCATCACGGTGTTCACGTCTTCGAAGTCAACGTTTACATAGCCGGGAACGGTGATGATCTCTGCAATGCTCTTGGCTGCATTCGCGAGAATATTATCAGCCTGAGCAAAAGCTGCACTCAAGGTGAGGTTGCCGTGAATCTCGCGGAGCTTGTCATTCGAAATCACAAGCAGTGTGTCCACGTTGTTTTTTAATTCGGCAATTCCTTCCTGCGCTTGTGCAAATCTCCGTGGACCTTCTGCGGAAAATGGTGAGGTCACCAGTCCTACAGTGAGGATTCCCATTTCACGCGCAAGTTTGGCGATTACGGGTGCACCCCCGGTGCCAGTTCCTTTTCCCATTCCTGCCGTAATGAAAAGCATCTTCGTATTTCTTTCGAGAAACGCTTTCACATCATCAGTAGATTCAATAGCAGAGCGACGACCGACTTCAGGATTCATTCCCGCACCGCGACCTTCTGTTAAATTTTTTCCGAGTTGAATTTTTGTCGGGACAGGACTCATCTCGAGCGCCTGGTGGTCGGTGTTGGCCACTACGAAGTTCACTCCCACAATTCCCTGGCGAAACATGTGGTTCACAGCATTGCCACCACCACCACCAACTCCGATTACTTTAATGATGCAGGATTGTTCCTGGCTGGGAAGATCAAATTGTATAGACATGTGATTTGAGATTTGAGAATTAAGATTTAAGATTTAAAAAATTTCGTATTGCAGATTTTGGACTCTTTTATTTTTTTGTAAGGATTAGGGACTTGCTACTTCCGGCTACCTTAACTCCTGATCCATTCCTTCATTGAAAAATTCTTTTACTCCAAAGAGTAACCTTCCAACCAATCCACGTCGTTCACGCTGAACATCCGTTTCTTCCTGTGGAGGTGCCTGAATTCCTACTTCCTTCTTCCTGCGCTCATCTTCTTTCATTTCATAATCATCGAAACCATTTAACACCAGGCCAACACCGGTTGAATACATCGGATGTTTTACATAATCAATTTTTGAAGAACCCAGATGTTCGATCGGGAGACCAATACGCGCATCAAGTCCCGTGACATACTCAACTAATTGCACTAAGTTTTTCAGATGAGCGCCACCACCGGTGATCACTACGCCTGCGATGAGTCTGTTTTTAAAACCACTCATACTTATCTCAGAATCTACATGCTCCAGAATTTCCTCCATACGTGCGTGAATCACATTGGCGAGATTCCGAACTGAAATTTCTTTTGCATCTCTTCCTCGCACACCCGGAATCGAAACAATTTGATTATCCATCGAAGGATCAGGTAATGCACTTCCAAATCTGCATTTCAGAATCTCAGCCTGGTTGCGCATCACAAGACATCCCTCTTTAATATCATCAGTGATCACATTGCCCCCGAATGGGATCACATAGGTGTGACGAATAATTCCATCCTGGAAAATTGCAATGTCAGTAGTGCCACCGCCGATGTCCACAAGAGCAACACCAGCCTCTTTCTCTTCTTCGCTCAGTACGGCAGCGGCTGAAGCGAGCGGTTCGAGAATCATATCAATCATGTGGAGTCCTGCTTTCTCCACACACTTCTTAATGTTTTGCGCGGCGCTGATTTGTCCCGTAATGATGTGGAAGTTTGCTTCGAGACGAATTCCGCTCATGCCGACGGGGTCTTTGATGGATGGCTCACTGTCAACAATAAATTCCTGCGGGAGCACATGAATTATTTTATCCCCGGGATTGACCACCAGCTTCTTCATGTCTTCTGTGAGTCGCTTAATATCATCACGACAGATTTCCGTTTCAAGAGAATCGCGGACGAGTATGCCCCGGTGTTGTAAGCTTTTGATGTGCTGGCCTGCGATACCGACGTAAACATTTTTAACGTCAACACCCGAAGTGGATTCAGCTTCTCTCACGGCTTTGACGATAGCATCAACAGTCTTATCAATATTCGCCACTACACCACGGGATACACCAAGGGATTCTGATTTCCCGATGCCAACCACTTCAATTTTTCCATGTTCATTCTTGCGCGCAACAATAGCACAGATCTTGGTCGTGCCGATGTCAAGTCCTACAATGAATTCTGAGGTATTCATATTTTTAGTTTAGAGTTTCAGGTTAGCGTTTCGAGTTTGAATGTTTCGGGTTTCGAGTGGGTTTTGCTTTCACGTGTCTTATTTCTCAGGTCTTATTTTCCTATTTCTTCACTTGGCAATTGATGACTCAACACCTTCACTCATTCCTCGCTTGCTGCAGTACACTTCATTCTCGTATTTCAAATTGATCCTGCTGTATTGATTCCATCCGGTATGATTCAAACTCTCTTTATAAAAAATTTTCAGTTTGTCGAATTTTTCTTTCAGATCATTGACATCTCCAAGAAGAACTGAATGGTTTCCTACCACTGGAATTATTTCAAACTCATTCTGCTGGTTCACGATGATCTGCTCTGTAAGCGCTGTGAGGAATGAATCGCTGCGAATGAAATTCGCTAGCGTAAAAAGTTTTCCTTCGATCACAGAATCAACTGCAGTTGGATGATCAACATTGGTGAAAATGAAACCTGTTGCAACAAACACTCTCGCTGTAAATTTAGAGGAGCATGGCATGCGACTCCCGTAATCATCAAGGTAGTAACTCACAGATTGGTTGTTAATAATCCTGAGAATCGGAAGGCGTTGCGTCACGTTCACCTCAATGTTTTCATTCGCATCAACAAACACTTGCGCTGATTTCACAAAAGGATTGCTTTCGATAATGCCCTCGAGTTTTTCATAGTCAATGGCATTCAGCGGTTTTGTCTTGTCAAGATTTACCTGGTGATCTTTCAGCAGTTGTATCATATCCGTTTGATTAATGAACAGCATTCCGTTGTCATCATTAATGTTCACGGTGATGTTTTGAAATGAAAGGCGATGTTGATTGAGCATCGAAGCTCCCAACAATGTGATCACTCCGCAACTGCAGATCACCCAGAAAGTGACGATGAGAATTGGTTTTATTTTTTGCAAGAATTTTTTCATAGTAAAATGCGAGAAGAGGTGTCTGAATAATAAAGGATGACGAGTGCGCGCAAATCAGGCTCAGTGCTAACTCTAATCTTCAGGTTGGGGACTGAGAAGAAATCTTCCAATGGCTTTAGCCATGACTGTCTTTTGGTAAACAAATCTTCATGGCTAAAGCCATAGGAGATTTGTCTATTTACCCCACATTGAAGCGTGGGGTTAGTATATGAACTCTCTCCGGGGATTATTTGCAATCTCTTATTCATTTGTTAGAAAATTTTTTATCGGTTCCACTAACTGATCAATGTCACCTGCACCAACTGTCACAACAACCTCGAGTTTTCTTTTTCCCAACTCATTTATCAAATCGTTTTTCTGCACTACCATCTTATTTTCAAGAGAAACTTTATTGAGCAGCATTTCGGAACTCACTCCTTCAATTGGTAATTCTCGCGCAGGATAGATTGGTAGAAGAAACAATTCATCAACCAGAGACAATGCTTTTCCAAAACCATCAGCAAAGTCACGCGTGCGTGTATAGAGATGCGGTTGAAAAATGCACGTGATCCTATTGTCCGGAAAAATTTCTCTAACGGATTTCAGGAAAGCAGTGATTTCAGCAGGGTGATGAGCATAATCATCAATGAAAACAACTTTCTCATTGCGCACAATGAATTCAAAACGACGCTTCACTCCTTTGAATGAATTGAGAGCTGCGCGAATTTTCTCTTGCCCGATTTCGAGATTATAAGCGACAGCACCCGCCGCGATTGCGTTCTCAACATTGTGATATCCCGCCACCCCCAGATGAATACTGCTTAGAGAATATTGAGGAGTTGAAAAATCAAACGAATACGTTCCATCAATGAGCTGAACATTGGCTGCATAAAAATCCGTGTTGTCACTGATAGAATAAAACTGTGTATTTAAATGTGAATAATAAGAGAGGAACGGGAGCTTCTTCTTCGTGATCAGCATTCCATCGCTCTTGATTTGATTTGCAAAATCACCATACGCCTTCACTACTTCTTCCTCATCTCCATAAATGTCAAGATGATCAGGATCACATGAGGTAACAACTCCCACAGTAGGATGAAGCTTCAGAAATGAACGATCATATTCATCCGCCTCGACAACAACGGTTTTATTTTTCCCCAAGAGAAAATTGGAATTGTAATTCGAGGCGATACCACCGAGAAATGCGGTGCAATCGTATCCGGAATCTTTGAGGATGTGGGCGATCATGGAAGTTGTTGTTGTCTTCCCGTGAGTTCCGGCAACCGCAATCGTGAAGGAATCTTTCGTGAGCACTTCAAGCAAATCACTGCGCTTCACAACGTGCGCATGATGCTCACGATAGTAAATGAGCTCTTTGTGATCCGAAGGAATAGCAGGAGTGTACACTACGAGATCAACGTCTTTTGGAATCAATTCGATGCTCTCTTCGAAGTGAATTTGAATCCCTTCTTGCATCAATTCATCTGTCAATTGCGTTGGAGTTCGATCATATCCCGAGATTTTTTTTCCCTTCATATTAAAGTACCTCGCCAATCCGCTCATGCCGATGCCGCCGATGCCGATGAAGTATATGCTATGGATTTTTTCGAGGTTCATATTTTTTCTCATCATTGCGAGTAGCGCCCTTCATGGGACGAAGCAATCTTCCCCATTCAGCGGCTTGCTTCGTCTCTTCGCTCCTCGCAATGACGTTCTATTTCAATTCATCAACTTCAAAATTTCATTCGCGATATCATCGTCAGAGTTTGTTTTTGCCAATGTTGCAATGTTATTCTTCAATGTTTGTTGCAATAAGTCATTCTTTATCAAACTCAAAACTTCATCCACTAATTTTTCTCTTGCATCAGAATCTTTCACGAGCACTGCTGCATTTTTATTCACAAGCGCCATCGCATTTTTCGTCTGGTGATCTTCAGCAACATTGGGTGATGGAACAAGCACACAAGGCTTCCTGGCGATACACAGTTCAGCGATGGACAACGCACCTCCTCGTGAAATCACGATGTCAGCAGCAGCATAAGCAAGATCCATTCTGTCAATGAACTGATGAACTTTGATTCGTTCTGAAAAACTTTTAGCTGCGTCAGCATTTTTTTCATAATACCCTTTGCCAGTCTGCCAGATAATTTGAATTCCTTCCTGCCACAACTTTTCCAAATTCATTCGGATACTCTCGTTAATTGTTCTTGCACCAAGAGAACCACCAATGATGAGGAGCACCTTCTTGTCATCATTCAGGTTAAAATACTCCAATGCCTCTTCACGTTTTGATTCGAGGCTCACGATGTCTTTGCGTACAGGGTTACCTGTCACAATAATTTTCTCCGCCGGAAAAAACTTTTCCATTCCTTCGTAAGCGACACAAATTTTCTTCACTCGCTTTCCTAAAATTTTGTTCGTAATGCCTGCATAAGAATTTTGTTCCTGGATCAGTGAAGGAATCTTCATCATCGTTGCAGCAAATAGTACGGGGCCACTTGCGTAGCCGCCCACTCCCACCACTGCATCCGGCTGAAAATTCCTGATCATCGCTCTTGCCTTCATCAAACTCTGAATCACTTTAAATGGTAACACGAAATTTTTCAGCGACAACTTTCTCTGTAATCCTGCAATCGGCAATCCTTCAATCCTATATCCCGCTTTCGGAATTTTCTCCATCTCCATCCTCCCTAATGCACCGATGAAAAGAATTTCTATCGAGGCATCAATTCTCTTCAGCGCATTTGCAATTGCAATGGCCGGAAAGATGTGACCACCTGTTCCCCCGCCGCTGATGATCACTTTACGCTGTTGCCGGCTCATCTTCGTTTTCTTCTTCAACGTTTCTGCTCACACTCAAAATGATTCCGATTGCCACACTCGTAAACCATAGCGACGTTCCCCCCATGCTCACGAATGGGAGCGTCACCCCCGTTGTTGGAAGCAAGTGAACTACCACCGCCATGTTGATCAATGCCTGCACTACTAAACCAAAACTTAACCCCACCGCGAGAAATGCTCCGAATGCTCCCGGACATTTCACAAAAAGTTTTATACAGCGAAGCAGGAAGAATAAATACAGCATCACCAGCGTAATCGCCCCGATAAATCCATACTCTTCCACGATGATGGCATAGATAAAATCAGAATACGGGCTTGGTAAAAAATTTCTCTGCGTGCTGTTTCCTGGACCTACTCCGAAAATTCCTCCATTGGCAATTGCAATCTTCGCCTGTTGTACCTGATATTGTTCAGTTCCCGTCCCGAAGAAATCATGAAGACGACTTGCCCATGTGTCTACACGAGCGTGAAACGAAGTGAACATCGCAATCACGATAATGAGTGCGAGCAACGTGATTCCTGTGACTGCCATGATGCTGATGTATTTCATATTCACTCTGCCTATGAACATGAGAAGCACGCACGTTGCGAAGAGAATAGCTGCAGTAGAAAGATTCGATGGAGCGATCAAGCCACATACAGCCAACACCGGTAACATCACCGGGAGAAATCCTGATTTGAAGTCTTTGATATTGCCCTGGTTCTTGGCAAGCGCACGCGCGAGATACATGATGAGGGCCAGTTTGGCGAGATCAGAAGTTTGAAAGGAAATGCCAACCAGCGGAATCGTGAGCCATCTTCTTGCATCATTAATCTCTACACCAAATATGAGGGTGATGAATAGCAATGGAACTGAAACAAAAAGTAACAACTGCGCGATGCGTGAATAGAAAGTATAATTGATCTTGTGCGCGATGTACATGATAAAAATTCCCAGCGCAATCATCCCGAACTGACGTATGAGATAATACTCCATGTCACCACCCTGGTATTTGAATGCGAGTGATCCCGTAGAGCTGTACACTGCTAGCATCGAGATGATCGAAAGAAAAATCACGACAAGCCAGATGTATCTGTCGCCACCAGTCTTCTGAAAAAGTCGTTCTACATGTTGCGTTGCAAATTCCATCTGCTTTAGTTTGAAATTTGAGATTGTCAGAGTTGCGCCAACTGCAAACTCGAAATTTTTAGAGTGATCTAACTGCTTCTTTAAACTGCCTTCCCCTGTCTTCAAAATTTTCAAACAGGTCGAAGCTTGCGCATGCCGGTGACAACAAGACACAGTCTCCCGGTGATGCGAGGTGATAGGCTGCCTTCACGCATTCGTTCATGCTCGTGGTATTCACGATGAGATCAATGCTGCGACTGAATGCTTCGTGTAGTTTGCGATTGTCAGTTCCGAGACAGACGAGCGCTTTCACTTTCTTCTTCACCAATTCCTGCAGCACTTCATAATCATTTCCTTTATCAACCCCACCCGCAATCCAGACAATGGGTTTGCTAATACTTTCAAGAGCGTACCAAACTGCATTTACCGTGGTTGCTTTCGAGTCGTTTATAAACTCAATGTTCTTGATATTGCTCACCCATTCGAGGCGATGTTCGAGCGCTTTAAAATCAGTGAGCGCTTCACGAATTACGTCTTTCTTAATATCGAGCGTGTTGGCAACTATTCCTGCAGCCATCGAATTGTACACGTTGTGTTTACCACGTAATCCAAGTTCAGCTAATGACATAGTAAGGGTTTGTTTGGGTGAATGAAAAATGATTTGATCTCCGTCGAGCCATGTGGCTTGTCCGGAAGTTTTTTTTTGACTGAATGAAATTTTTTGTGAGTGAATAGTATGACGACTCATCGCGTGCTCCGTCTCTTCATCATCACCGTTATAGATGAAATAGTCGTCAGCAGTTTGCTTCTGCGCGATACGAAACTTTGCATCAGCGTATTTTTCAAAACTGTAATCGTAGCGATCAAGATGATTTATGCTGATGTTGGTGAGAACTGCGATGTACGGTTTAAATTCATAGCAATCATCCAACTGAAAGCTGCTAATCTCAGCTACATAATATTTTGCATCGCGCTCTGCTATTTGCTTTGCGAAACTTTTTCCGATGTTGCCAACGAGTGCCGCATCGAGCCCTGCTTTAATGAGAATGTGATGCGTGAGTGAGGTTGTTGTTGATTTCCCGTTCGATCCCGTTATCGCGATGATGGGAGATGAAGTATATCGCGCCGCAAACTCAATTTCAGAAATGACAGGGATATTTTTGCTGCGAATGAGTTTGATGACCGGAGCTTTCTCAGGAATACCCGGACTTTTAATCACCTCTTCTCCACGGAGAATTTCCGATTCTGTGTGCTGATTCTCTTCGAATGTAATTTTCTTCTCAACCAAAATATTTTTGAACTCATCCTTGATCCTTCCCTTATCAGAAACAAAAACATCATACCCACGCTGTTGTGCGAGAATGGCAGCGCCGACTCCGCTTTCTGCTGCTCCAAGTATGATGATGCGTTTCACTCTCCTGTCTGTATTCGTTATTAGTTAATCGTTACCCATTGTGAGGTTGAACTGTGAAAAATCAAACTGTAACTGTTTCGATTTCTTCAACTGCTTTCGTTTCCACTTCTTCATGCTTTTCTCAATTCGCTTGAACAGAAATGATTGTTCGCTCTTGCTGAGCATCATGATTTCGGTTTGTTGTGGTTGCATAGCCGAATTGTTTATTAGGTTATTGAGTGGTTCGGGTATTTGTATTCTCGATTCTCACTTTTCCTATTTCTCTTTTCTGGCTTTTGCCATCCATCTTCCTTTTATCATTCACTACCTGATCTTCAGCGTTACCAGCGTCAATACTGCCAACATGATCCCTACAATCCAAAAACGTGTGACGATCTTGGGCTCGGGGTAACCAAGCTTTTGATAGTGATGATGCAGCGGCGCCATTTTCAAAATCCTTCTTCCCTCACCATATTTTCTTTTTGTGTATTTGAAGTACCCCACCTGAATGATCACTGATAAACTCTCGACGAAAAAAATTCCGCAGAGCACGGGGATCAGCAATTCTTTTCTCACTATAAGAGCAAACGTGGCGATGATGCCGCCAAGCGCGAGTGAGCCCGTATCACCCATGAACACCTGCGCGGGATAGGCATTGTACCACAGGAAACCAATGCATGCGCCGATGAATGCAGCAGCGTACACCATCAGCTCGCCGGAGTTAGGGATATACATAATGTTGAGATAGTCGGCGAGCAGGATATTGCCGCTCACGTAAGCAAAAATTCCGAGCGTAGCGCCGATGATGGCTGATGTACCCGTTGCAAGTCCGTCAATTCCATCGGTGATGTTGGAACCGTTTGAAACTGCGGTGATGATCAGCGTAACGATGAGAATGTAAACAACCCACGTGCAGTCGGGATAATCATCACCGATCCATGCGATGAGTTTTGAGTAATTGAACTCATGGTTTTTTACGAAGGGAATTGTTGTGATTGGAAGTTTCGCATCCACATATTGTTCCGATACTTTTTTTATTTGTGAGCTGTCAGGAGAAAAAATTCCGGCATTGTTCTCTGCACTCACTACTTGACGGCGTACTACCACGTGATCGTTGAAGTAGAGGACAGAACCAATGATGATTCCCAAACTGATCTGTCCGAAAATTTTAAAGCGACCTGCCAATCCGCGCTTATCTTTCTTGAAAACCTTGATGTAATCATCAATGAAACCGATAATGCCGCACCAAATCGTTGTGACAAGCATGATGATGATATACACATTGATAAGTCTCGCGAAGAGCAATGTAGGGATGACAATGGCAGCGAGAATGATCAACCCTCCCATTGTTGGTGTACCCTGCTTTTGCAATTGACCTTCAAGCCCGAGATCACGAACACTTTCACCGACTTGTTTTCTTCGCAGGTAGTTCACGAGTGATTTTCCATACACCAATGAAATAAGCAGTGAGACAAGAATGGCTGCGCCCGCGCGGAACGAGATGTAACTGAACAATCCGGCTCCGGGAATTTTGAAATGCTGTTGGAGGAATTGGAATATGTAATACAGCATTTTTATTTTTCCATTTGGTAAAATGATTCCATCAACACTTGTTTGTCATCGAAAGGATATTTCACTCCTTTGATCTCCTGGTATTTTTCATGTCCTTTTCCTGCGAGCAGAATAATGTCGCCTTTATTTGACATTGAAACAGCAGTGCGTATCGCTTCGCGGCGATCTGCAATGGTGAGTGTTCGCGAAAGTTTTGTTGGCACAATTCCCTTCTGCATTTGCTCAAGGATGGAAACCGGCTCTTCACTGCGTGGATTGTCAGAAGTGAGAATGATCTGATCACTCAGCTCACTTGCAACTTTTGCCATCACAGGTCGCTTTGCTGCATCACGATCACCACCGCATCCCACGATGGTGATGAGCTTTTCATTCCCCGTCCTGATTTCCTTGATGGTCGTCAGCATTTTCTCGAGTGCATCGGGGGTGTGTGCATAGTCCACGATTCCCATGATTTTACTTTTCTCACTCAGCACATAGTCGAATCGTCCTTCAGCGGGTTTGAGTTTGCTGATAATGGTGAGTACGGGAATTTTTTGCTCGCCAAGAATTATTGCTGCTGCGTAAATCGCAAGCAGGTTGGATGCGTTGAAACTTCCTACGAGGGGTGTATACACTTCTTCACCATCAATTTGCAACACCATACCGGTGAACGTGATTTCGAGAATGCGTGCGCGAAAGTCAGCGGGCGATTGAAGCGCATACGTGTATGGATGTGCGCGGGTATTCTGCAACATCACTTTGCCGCGCTTATCGTCTACATTCACGAGTGCAAATACATCTGCAGGAAGCTGATCAAACAATTTCTTCTTCGCATCAATATAATCCTGAAATGTTTTGTGATAGTCAAGATGATCGTGTGAAAGGTTTGTGAAGATTGCTCCCGTAAATTTTATTCCGGCCACACGATTCTGATGAATGGCGTGTGAGCTTGCTTCCATAAAACAATATGCGCAACCTGCTTTCACCATTTCATTCATCAATGCACTTAGCTGAACAGCGTCGGGAGTTGTATGTGTCGCAGGAATTGTTTTTCCGTTGATACGATTTTCTACAGTCGAAATCAAACCGCACTTGTAATTCAATCCGCTGAAGAGGTTGCTGAGGAGCGTTGCGACCGTTGTTTTTCCATTCGTTCCTGTGACTGCAATAACTTTTATTTTGGAAGAAGGATTGTCGAAAAAATTTTCTGCAGCAATCGCAAGTGCAATAGAACTATCGGCAACTTTGATGTAGGTGATTCCTTCCTTTTTCTCCTCAGGAAAATTTTCGCAGATGATGGCAATGGCTCCTTTCTCTTCCGCAGTGGTAATAAAAGCGTGACCATCAACAGCGGTGCCGCGTGTTGCGACGAACAAACTTCCTTCACGAACTTTTCTCGAATCGAAACACACATCAGCAACTTCCACACCGGTGGAGCCGCTGATTTCAATCAGGGAAACTTTGTAGAGTATGTCAGAAAGTTTTTTCATTTTCTTTTACTGTGAAGGCACAGAGACCTGAGTTTTTTTTTCCTCTGTTTCCCTCCGGCTTATTTATAGCGACAGCGTTATTGAAATCATTTGTCCTTTTTGAAAAGATGTTCCCGGCTGCATGCTTTGCGATGTCACACTTCCGGCACCAAGTGCATTCACTTTGAGTCCGCAATTCTCAAGCAGGTACAGTGCATTACGCAAACCCATTCCTTTCACGTCGGGTACAACACCGGGTTCTTCACTGTCTTTCTTATCCGTTATCACTACTTTATTTCCTGCTGCCATAACATTTACCCAGGCGTTTTCTGAATTTGACTGGTAGTGAATTCCGAGTTGCGTGCAAACAGTACTGAGGTCATTTTTGTAACCTGACTTAAGTTTCGGCATGCTCACAGTATCATTAACCTGTTCCTCAATGGCAGAATGTACTTTCCAGCACAGTGGGATCCGAAGCTTGGAATTCACGTGACTTGAAGTCGCGG